>Ga0247814_10000068_pt1 | contig 101652 bp, 94 predicted proteins | sample UWRJL179409R1_FD_179947 | JGI IMG/M metagenome (GOLD analysis project Ga0247814, IMG submission 179947) | Plant litter microbial communities from Arlington Agricultural Research Station in Wisconsin, United States - UWRJ-L179-409R-1 | ecosystem: Environmental > Terrestrial > Plant litter >... | reverse complement strand
GCGTTAATGGGCTGAAACGCCCTTTTTTTGTCTGCTGTCTGCACAAAAGCAAACGCCCCGAACAAGTCGGGGCGTTTGCAGAAACCACTATCAGTGCGTTTTCACACAGTCTGCGAAGGTGGCTTTGTCCTACAAAAAAGTCTGAAAGATCTCAGAGCTTTAGCTGCCTTTTTTGTAGAAATGCTCGAAGCAGAAGTTGGTTGCTTCGATGTAGCCTTCAGCGCCACCGCAGTCGAAGCGAGTACCTTTGAACTTGTAGGCCAGCACGTTACCTTCAGCAGCCTGCTTCATCAGGGCGTCGGTGATCTGGATTTCACCGCCTTTGCCCGGCTCTGTCGCTTCGATTTTTTCGGAGATGTCCGGCGTCAGGATGTAACGACCAATGATCGCCAGGTTGGAGGGCGCATCTTCTGGTTTCGGCTTTTCAACCATGTCCGTCACGCGGAACAGACCTGGCTTGATTTCTTCACCGGCAATAACGCCGTACTTCTGGGTTTCGCTCGGATCAACTTCCTGAATGGCAACGATCGAGCAGCCGTAATGCTTGTGCAGCTTGACCATCTGGGCCAGCACACCCTCGCCGTCGAGGTTTACACACAAGTCATCGGCCAGAACCACGGCGAATGCCTCGTTACCAATCAGCGGGCGACCACTGAGGATCGCATGACCCAGACCTTTCATTTCGGTCTGGCGAGTGTAGGAAAAGCTGCACTCATCGATCAGGCGACGAATACCGACCAGGTATTTTTCCTTGTCGGTGCCTTTGATTTGATTTTCCAGCTCATAGCTGATGTCGAAATGGTCTTCGAGAGCACGTTTGCCACGACCCGTGACGATGGAGATTTCATTCAGACCTGCATCAAGTGCTTCTTCCACGCCGTATTGGATCAGTGGCTTGTTGACCACCGGCAGCATTTCCTTGGGCATGGCTTTGGTCGCTGGCAAAAAGCGAGTGCCGTAACCGGCTGCTGGGAACAAGCATTTTTTGATCATAAGAGTCCTTGATAAGGGCTGTGGGTGATTGCGGCGCAGTCTAATCAGGCGGAGGTCACCTTACAATGCCCCGCCGCTGGCCGTTCCGATGCCATGGTAGAGGAATCCCTGAGCAGATAGTTCCGCAAAATCATAGATAGTGCGACCATCGAACAGCACCCACATACGCCTGAGACCTCGTATACGGGCTAAATCTGGCTGGCGAAACTGCTTCAAATCGGTGACCAGAACAACTGCATCTGTGCCCTCTACACAGCTGTACAACGACCCGTGCAAGCGTAGCTGAAGCGATAGCGTTGTGTAGGAATATTGCGCTGCAAGAAGTCGCGTCTTTCGCACTATCACCCGAGCGCCGACATCTGCAGCGCGAACTGCTTGCGACCCTGTGACGCGGGGGCGACAGCCAGATGGCAGGCGCTTTATCATGGGCGGCTTGCACACTACTGAACGAGGCAGTTTCGATGTCGGACGTAAAAAGCGTAAACGGGTATCTGATCAAAAAACTTGAAGACAGCCAATGGTGGGTAACGGCCGCTGATGGCGAGTCAATTGCCGGACCATTCGCAACTGAGAGCGCAGCCATCGAGGTCGCTGCCGTGTTGCAGGATCAGCCCAAGGCAGCACGCCGCCGGTCCAGCACCAAGCCTTGATCGCGATCTGGTCGCGCCTGATCTTAAGGTTATCCCAATGATGTCGGAACGATGGCATATTCGCTGTGTCGAACCTGCGAACCGCAACTTTTCCTCCTTAGCCTTACCATGAAGCGCAAAAAAAACATGATCAGACTTTTGTCCGTTATTGCTGTACTGGGCCTTGCTGGCTGTGCGACTGCATCTAACACCTACATGAAAAACGGTAAGCAAGGCCTGAGCATTGATTGCTCGGGCGAAGCCATGTCATGGGCCAGCTGTTACGAAAAGGCTGACGCCTCCTGTGCCGGCACGGGTTACGAGATTGTCGGCACCGACGGCACGCCGCAGCCCAAAGAAGCTGACAAGACTCTGGGCGTTGACGTGGGCAATTTCAAAAGCCGGAGCGTGCTGGTGGTTTGCAAATAACGTTTCAACCGCGCGAACCCGTGTCGCTCCTTGTGAAGGCCGCCATTGCGCGGCCGGAACGCATCAACCGGAAATACAGGCAGTGGCCGCACGCTGGACGTCTTTGGGCCGCAGCGGCAAGTTCGACAAGCGTTCATAAACCTTGATAGAGCTGCCGCCTGAGCGCGTTTCGATATCCAGGATGGCGGCCGGATCTTTGTTGAGTTTTTGCGCAACGATCACCCGTAAACCATCGCGATGCGGCTCAATGGTTGGCGGTTTGCGACTGTCGGCAATTTTATTCACGAAACAATCGGCATATTCCTGCGGATTTTTGCCAGACATCACGTTCATCGTGGCCGGTGTGTGTTCGATGTCCGCGACGGTGGCACAACCGGTCATCGCGAGGGCTAAAATGACAACACCCAATTTCATACAATCCTCCCAAATAAAAGTGCTACGACAAGCGTGGGGGCGATTAAATCCCGGTTAGGACACTTTTAGCCAGAAACACTGCAATAAAGTTTCAATCGCCGGGTAATGCCGGGGCTCACCATGCTATCGTTTTGGTTTTTCGAAAAAAGCCTTACCGTCGGAGACATTCATGAAATTCGTACACCAGCGCGAGCACCTCAACGAAGACGACCTGGTCGTTATCGAGTGCTCCCAGCTCTGCAATATCCGCCTGATGAACGATTCGAACTTCCGCAGTTTCAAAAATGGCGGGCGCCACACTTATCATGGCGGCGCTTTTGACAGGTTCCCGGCCAAGATCGCAGCGCCCAGCACTGGCTTCTGGAACATCACCATTGATACGGCCGGTCGCAAGCTGGACACCAATGGCGGACGCAAAAGCACGTTCACGCATTCGATCAAAATCGTCCGTCGTTCGACCACACGACTGAGCTGATCACAGCCTTTACTAAGGAGATCTCTTGAATACGCCTGCGACACCGACGACCAAATTCGCCATCAGCTACAAGCTCAATGGCGAACGCCGCTTCGAATTTGCTCAATTGTGTTCAGCTTCGGTTGAGGAAGCGCGTGCGGCACTGGAAAAAATGCACGATCAGAGCGGCGACACCATCTCTGATGTCAAAGTCAGCAAAGCTTTATAAGCCCTGCCCGCCTGCACACCATGAAGCGCGAAGGCAACACTCCACTGACGTTCGATCTGTTCAGCGATGATCCGCAGCAGGCTGAACCTGCGGTTGAACAGATCGGTCCTTGCTCCTGGGTATTGCGCAACTTCGCGATGCCCTGGATCGAGCGCGCGCTTCCCGCATTGGAGGGCGTGCTGGTCAAGGCGCCATTTCGGCATATGGTAACTCCCGGTGGTTTCACCATGTCTGCCGCACTCAGCAGTTGCGGCAGTTTTGGCTGGACGACCGACCGTCATGGCTATCGCTACAGCGCCACAGACCCACAAACCAGCCAGCCCTGGCCGCCGATACCGGAAGCGCTGATGCAGCTCGCCCACGAGGCGGCAGCCGCCGCCGGCTTCCCCGGATTCACCCCTGACGCCTGCCTGATCAACCGCTACGTTCCGGGCGCGAAGATGTCTTTGCATCAGGACAAGGACGAACAGGATCTGCAATGGCCGGTGGTATCCGTGTCATTGGGAATTGCGGCAGTGTTTTTGTTTGGCGGCTTCGAGCGCAAGGACAAGACACAGCGGATCGTCTTGCAGCACGGCGATGTGGTGGTCTGGGGCGGTGTTGATCGCCTGCGCTTTCACGGCGTGTTGCCGATCAAGCCGGCAGAGCACCCGCTGCTGGGCGAACAGCGGATCAACATCACCTTCAGAAAAGCCATGTAGTCATACAGCTGATGATTTATTCAGCAGTTGCCGCCTCACACATTGCCCGAGCCTTGACCGGGCACATCACGCGGTGCAGGTTCAACGCCGTGTTGATGATGCCGATGTGACTGAATGCCTGGGGAAAATTGCCCAGCATGCGCTTACTGCGCGGGTCATATTGTTCAGCCAGCAGCCCGACATCGTTGCACAGCGCGCATAAGCGGTCGAACAGCTCCCTGGCTTCCTGGCGCCGCCCGAGCAGGACATAGACGTCCGCCAGCCAAAACGAGCAGACCAGAAACGTCCCTTCACTGCCGGATACGCCGTCCGCGCTGTGGTCACTGTCGTAACGCAACAGCAAGCCATCCTGCATCAGGCCGCGCTCGATCTGCGCGACCGTTCCTACCACTCGCGGGTCGTCGGCCGGCAAAAAACCTGTCAACGCGATTTGCAGCAGACTGGCGTCCAGCGCTTTGGCACCGTAGGTCTGGACGAAACTGCCCAACTCCGGATCAAAGCCATTCAGACACACATCCGCGTGAATCTGGTCAGCGACGCTGCGGTAATGCTGCGCCAATGCCCGGTCTTCATCGGTGACAGCGGTCTGCGCAATCAGCGACGCGTTGCGGTCGAAGGCGACCCAGGTCATGACTTTGGAATGGGTAAAATGCCGTGGCTCTGCGCGAATCTCCCAGATGCCTTTGTCCGGCATATGCCAGACCTTCTCAAGGAACGGCATGATGACTTTCGAGATCGCTACGCTGCGCGGCAGGCGTGGCAGGCCGCCCTTCAACGCCTGGGTCATGGCATCAGCGACTTCGCCATAGACATCCAGCTGCATTTGCGTCGCCGCCGCGTTGCCGATGCGAACCGGTTTGGAGTTTTCGTAACCGCTCAACCAGGGCAACTCATATTCCGGCAGACGCCGTTCGCCGCCCAAGCCGTACATGATCTGGATCTGCTCCGGATTACCCGCCACTGAGCGCAGCAGCCATTCACGCCATGCCGACGCTTCCTCGAAATACCCCAGGTTCATGAACGCCAGCAACGTCATGGTTGCATCACGCAGCCAGCAAAACCGGTAATCCCAGTTGCGCTCGCCACCCAATTGCTCGGGCAAGGAAGTGGTGACTGCCGCAACGATGCCGCCGGTGGGCGCATAGGTCATGGCCTTGAGGGTGATCAGCGAACGCTTGACCTGGCCAGTCCATTGCCCGACGTCAGGGCAGCGATCGGAAAACTCGCGCCAGAAACCCTCGGTACGCTGTAACTCCTGCTCGGTATCGATTGCCGTTTGCAGGGGTTCCGTTGAAGCCTGATAGCTCAATATGAACGTCTCGCGATGGCCCGCCGTGACACGAAAATCGCAGCCGGTATGGTGATCCAGCGCGTGCAGGGTTTCGGTGGCGCGCAACACCAGCATTTCCGGCCCGGCAATCGCCGTCAATGTCTCGCCGTCTCGGTTTTCCACCCAGGGCACGGTGCTGCCGTAATCGAAACGGATAGCCAGGTCCATACCAAAGGCGACTTCACCCTCAAGCCCGACCACGATGCGTACCACGTGACTGCCTTCGTTGACGGGCATGAAATCGATGAGCATGGCTCGACCGCTTTCGGTCTGGAACACCGTTTCCAGGATCAAGGTCCCCTCGCGATACCGTCGCTCGGTAAAGACAACCGGCTCTTTTGGCGAGATCTTCCAGCGGCCGTTATCGCTCGAGCCCAGCAACGCCGCAAAGCAGGCCGGCGCATCGAAGCGTGGGAAACACAACCAGTCCAGCGACCCGTCCCTGGCGACCAGCGCGGCAGTCTTGCAGTTGCCGAGCAATGCGTAGTCTTCGATCAGTGCAGCCATGGAAAGCGTCCGCCATCGTGGAAGTGTTCGTTACCTGCGCGCCGCACAGCTTGCTCAGCGCGGCAGGATGTAGCGCTCAATAGCCGCAGCGACGCCGTCTTCGAGGTTGCTGCCCGTCACGTGATCCGCCTCTCGGCGCACGCTTTCTTCGCCTTGCCCCATGGCGATAGAAAGACCGGCCTGATGGAACATGGCAACATCATTGCCACCGTCGCCAATGGCAGCGGTCTGCACGGGCTCAATGCCAAACAGTTCGGCCAGGGTCAACAACGCCTTGCCTTTATTGGCGTCCAGCGCCGTGACGTCCAGATAATACAGCTGCGAACGCGCGGCCAGCGCCAGCCCGGCGATAAGCGGATTGAGCTGCGACTCAAGACGCTTGAGCAGTTCGAAATCCTTGCTTGCAGCGACGATCTTGTCTACTCGGCCGATGTACGGCTCGAAGCTCTCAACTTGCACCGGCTGGTAACCCAAGGTCGTGCGCTCGTGGTCAACGTAGTCGCCCGCAGGATCAATCAGCAACCATTGATCATCGGCAAATACCCAAAGCGATACCGGGTAATCGGCAAACAGATTGATGCAGGTGCGTGCCGCCTCCTCAGCAATTCGATAGGCTTTGAGCACGCTGCCGTCAGGGTTGATGATATTGCCGCCGTTGAATGCCACCGAGGGCAGATCGATGCCCAAGGCCTCGATCTGCTGGCGCATGGCCCGGGGCGGACGACTGCTCGCGACCGTGAACAGAATTCCGGCTGCCCTGAGTCGTGCAACGGCGTCGATATTGGCCTGGCTCAGGCTGTGATCGGGACGCAGGAGCGTGCCGTCAATATCGGAAAGCAGGAATTTGATGGGGCGTTCAGTTCGCTCAGACATCGATATCCCGCCATTCACGACCATCACGAGCCAGCAGATCATCAGCAGCGGCCGGGCCGTCTTCGCCAGCTTTATAGAACTCGACCTGCGGGTTCTTCTGCCAGGCATCCAGGAACGGCTGCACGGCACGCCAGCCGTTTTCAATATTGTCAGCGCGCTGGAACAGCGTCTGATCGCCGGTCAGGCAGTCATAGATCAGCGTTTCGTAACCGGTGGACGGCTGCATTTCGAAGAAGTCCTTGTAGGCAAAGCCCAACTCGATATCTTCCATATCCAGCGTCGGCCCTGGTCGCTTGGCGAACAGGTCAAACCACATGCCTTCATTGGGCTGGATCTGGATTCTCAGAAAATTGGGCTTGAGGCGGTCCACTTCGGTATCACGGAACTGTGCATAAGGTGCCGGCTTGAACGAAATTGCGATTTCGGTACTCCGCACGCCCATGCGCTTACCGGTGCGCAGGTAAAACGGCACGCCGACCCAGCGCCAGTTATCAACCATCACTTTGAGTGCTACGAACGTTTCCGTAGTGCTGTCCGGCTCGACCTTGCTCTCCTGGCGATAACCGGGAATATCCTTGCCGTCCTTGCTGTTTTCCGCGTACTGGCCGCGCACGGAATTGGCCAGGGCCTCCTGCTCGGACCAGGGACGAATCGCGCCGACCACCTTGGCCTTTTCGCCACGAACTGCATCGGCGCCGAACGCTGCGGGTGGCTCCATGGCGACCATTGCCAGCAGCTGAAACAGGTGATTGGGCACCATGTCCCGCAGCGCGCCGGTGTGCTCGTAAAAACTGCCCCGGGTCTCGACGCCGACGGTTTCCGCCGCAGTGATCTGCACGTGATCGATGTAGTGGTTGTTCCAGAACGACTCGAACAGCCCGTTGGAAAACCGGCTAACCAGAATGTTCTGCACGGTTTCCTTGCCCAGATAGTGATCGATCCGGTAAATCTGCTTCTCGCTCATCACCTTCAGCAAGCAGGCATTCAGTGCGACCGCACTGGGCAGGTCGGAGCCGAAGGGTTTTTCGATGACGACACGCCGAAAAGCCTCTTCGCTTTCCACCAGCAAACCCGAGGAGCCCAGGCGCTGCGCCACTTCTCTGAAGAAACGCGGCGCCGTCGCGAGATAAAACACGGCATTCCCGGTGCCGGTGCTTTCAATCTTGCTGCCGATGTCGGCATAGGTGGAATCGTCGAGAAAGTCACCTTGCACGTAACTGATCCGGCTCGCCAGGCGCTCCCACAACTCAGCGTCAAGCGGCTCCTTGCCGCCCTCCGCCACTTTGCCAGCGGCTTCCTGGCGGATGAAATCTTCCAGTTTCTTGGCGAAATCGGCATCGCTGATTGCATTGTGGTCGACACCGACGATATGCAGGTTATCGTCGACCAGACCATCACGGAACAGGTTGTAGAGCGCGGGCATCAGCAAGCGTTTGACCAGATCGCCATGGGCGCCGAACAGAAACAGTGTCGTAGGCGGCGCAACGACGGGCGTTTGCTGAGACGAACTGCGCGACAAACCCATTACTTTGGCCCTTCCTTGTGGCCGCCAAAGCCGAAGCGCATGGCCGAAAGCAACTTGTCAGCGTAGGAGCTCTTCTGCCGCGAACGGAAACGGGCAAACAGCGCACTGGAAAGTACCGGCACCGGAACGGCCTGTTCCATGGCGGCCTCAATGGTCCAGCGGCCTTCACCACTGTCAGCCACTGCGCCGGAATAGGCGTCCAGCTGAGGATCGGTCGCCAGAGCATCGGCGGTCAGGTCAAGCAGCCAGGACGAAACCACGCTACCGCGACGCCAGACCTCGGCGATATCAGCCATGTTCAAGTCAAAACGTTGTTCAACCGGGAGGTTTTCCGAATTTTTCTGCTTGAGGATGTCGAAACCCTCGGCAAAAGCTTGCATCATTCCGTACTCGATGCCGTTGTGGATCATCTTGACGAAATGCCCCGAACCCGCCGGACCTGCATGAATATAGCCGCGTTCGGCTCGGTCATCCGCAGAATCACGGCCTTTTGTGCGCTCTACCGAACCATAGCCCGGCGCCAGGGTTTCGAACAGTGGATCCAGGCGACGCACGATGTCGGTTTCGCCACCGATCATCATGCAGTAACCGCGCTCCAGGCCCCAGACGCCACCGGAGGTGCCGACGTCCACGTAGTGCAAACCTTTGGCCGTGAGGGCCTTGGCGCGGCGGACGTCATCTTTGTAGAAGGTATTGCCGCCGTCGATGATCACATCGTCAGCGTCAAGCAACCCGCTCAACACCTCAATGGTTTCTTCGGTCGGATCGCCAGCCGGGAGCATGACCCAGATGGCCCGCGGTTTATCCATCGCCGCAACCATGGCGGCAAGATCAGCGACAGCCGTCGAGCCTTCTTTGGCCAACACGCTACGCGATGCTTCATCGCGATCAAACACCACTGTGGTGTGGCCGTTGAGCATCAAACGTCTTGCGATATTGCCGCCCATGCGGCCCAGCCCAACAATTCCAAGTTGCATGTGGCCTTGCTCCTAAATTCGTAGAAAAGGTGCCTCAAATCCGGCTCACCCTCGGGAGAGCCTTGCTTGAGGGGTTAGTCCTGAAAGGTCGGACATCGGTTCCCGTCGACAGCGAAAGCGTATTTTCAGACTGTCGGATAAAGCCATTCTGTCGCGATTGCGAAACGTTCGCGACCATTGAAAATAAAAAAGTTCCATTCTCGGGCAAAAGAAATCAGAATCGGTGCCGATAGAGAGGTATGCAGCGGCAATTCGGCGTTCGATAGTCATTGCAACAGGCCTTTCAGGTTAAATCCCGCCATTCGCGAGGTGAGCAATGAGCACACTACTACCAGCACTTGCACCACAAACCCTCTATGTCACTGTCCGCCGTGACGAACTGCGCAAGCTTAAAGAAGAGCGCGAGCAATTGCAGAAAAAGGTCGCTCACCTCAGCCTCATGCTGCAACAGTCACAGCCAAGCCAGTCACTTACTGCGCTGCACGCCTGACCTCTTCTGCACTTTTAAGCCTCTGCATTATCGATCATCACGGCAAGCCGATTCGCCGGCTTGCCCGTCTATGACTCCCCCCCTCCTCTTAGCCCTCAAGATTTGCCTCGGTCACGCGCCGTGCGTTGCTTCGACTGCCCTATTGTTCAAGGACACATTCTGTAACGCCTGTGCGCTGACTGTCACCACTGCCCGCCTCAATCGGCGACATTTTTTTCACACCCGCGTCGCAATACTGCCGCCCCCTGTGAAATGCCCCTGGTTCTGCGCCTCACCGCACCAGGGACGTGACGAGTGGCCGGGACCTTAATTCCGGACCGCTCAACTGAATGATGAGCTGGAGCGCTTGATGACAATGGTTAAACGGAGCGATACGACTCCGAAAGGTTTTGACTGGGCTGGCCTTGCCTGGCTGTTCGTTTTCTTCTGGTACTTCTCGGGCATTACCCAATTACTGATACAGCTGACCAACACCTCAGGTTTCTCCGGGTTTCGTCAGGCGTTCGTGATGAGCGGTATCTGGCTAGCGCCCATGCTGATGTTCCCGGCCAGGACGCGGATCATGGCGGCAGTCATTGGTGTCGTCCTATGGGCTTGCTCGATGGCCAGCCTGGGATACTTCTTCATCTATCAGCAGGAATTCTCCCAGAGCGTCATCTTCATCATGTTCGAGTCGAACGTGTCGGAAGCAGGCGAGTACGCGACTCAGTACTTCGCCTGGTGGATCGTTCTTGGATTCGTCGCTCACACGGCCTTTGCGATTTTCCTATGGACTCGCCTGCGCCCTGTATACATGCCGCGACGTCGTGCATGGGCGGTAGCCGTGACTTTGCTGGTGGCAATTATTGGCTACCCGCTGGCCAAACAGCTGGCTCGCCACGATGACCTGGCGTCCGGCTTCGAAGCCTTCGAAACCCGAATCGAACCTGCGGTGCCTTGGCAGATGCTGGTGGCTTACCACCGTTACACTCAGCAGCTGGACAGTATGCAAGGCATGCTCCAGAGCAGCAGCAACATTGCGCCCCTGAGTAATCTCAAGGATCAGCAGGCTGATTTACCCGCGACGATGGTGCTGGTCATCGGCGAATCAACCAATCGGCAGCGCATGAGCCTGTATGGCTATCCGCGCCAGACCACCCCGAATCTGGATCAGCTCAAGAATGAGCTGCAAGTCTTCAACAACGTCATTACGCCGCGCCCGTATACCATCGAAGCGTTGCAGCAGGTCCTGACCTTCGCTGACGAAGAAAATCCCGATCTGTTCCTGAAGACGCCGTCGCTGGTCAGCGTGATGAAACAGGCCGGTTACAAGACGTTCTGGATCACTAACCAGCAAACCATGACCAAGCGCAACACCATGCTCACGACCTTCTCCGAGCAGGCCGATGAACAGGTTTATCTGAACAACAACCGCAATCAGAACGCCCGCCAGTACGACGGTGACGTCATCGAGCCGTTCGGCAAGGCCTTGACCGACCCTGCGCCGCGCAAGCTCATCGTGGTGCATTTGCTGGGCACGCACATGAGCTATCAATATCGCTACCCGCCGACTTTCGAAAAGTTCACCGACCGCAAGGGTGTACCTGACGCGATCAGCGACAGCCAGCTCGAGCTGTATAACAGCTACGACAACGCCGTGCTGTACAACGATTTCGTGGTGTCGAGCCTGATCAAGGAATACGCCAAGACTGATCCAAACGGCTTTCTGATGTATCTCTCGGATCACGGCGAAGACGTCTACGATTCACCCGGTCATAACGTCCTGGGCCGCAACGAAGCCAAACCGACGATGCCGATGTATACCGTTCCCTTCATGGTCTACGCCTCACCGAAGTGGCAACAAACCCACAACTGGGATTTCACCAGCATCAAAAACCGGCCTTACACCAGCTCTCAGCTTATCCATACCTGGGCGCAGCTGGCTGGCTTGACGTTTGATGAGCTGGATACGAGCAAGAGTCTGGTCAGTTTCGACTTCAAGGAGCGGCCACGCATGATTGGCGACCCCTATCACGAGAAAGGCCTGACCGATTTCGCACTGCTGCAAGGCGATAAACCCGTACCGCCCCCACCGGAAGTTGCTCAGAAGTAATCAGATCGGAATTGGCAACAACAAAGGCCTGTCATCGATGACAGGCTTTTTGCGGTTATTGGCTGGCGACCTTTCGCGGATGCAGGACACTGGACGTCACCGAAGTAATAGACACCCATATCATCGCCAGCGTGCCAATGAAGATGCTGGGCTTGCTGCTACCAAGGACACCGAGAGCCTCAGGCGCGGAAAAATAGGTCAGATTGCCCAGTACAACGGCTGCCACCACACCTGAGCAGGACATGGCGATGATCACGGCGTGGGAGAGTTCCGGGGTTTGGCGGTGATGAAAAGACATCGCCAGATATATCGCTATAAACAGCAGGCTGCTCACTACAGAACAACTGGTTTGATCCCAAATCATATCGGCCTTCCCTGGCGCTGATTTCAATCCACGAATCGAGTTGCACGAAAACCGAAGACGGCCCCCAGAACTGCGCCGATCACTGCACTGCCCAGGCCGGGTATCAACATGTTCGCGACGGAGGCCCCGCCTATCGTCGTCGCGATTACAGTGACGTCCATTGCACGACTCATCAGGTCGCGCTCCACACGTTTGCCTTTGCTTCCTGCCATCTCCATCTCCCTATCGATTCCGGCGCCACCCTGACTGAGCGCGCTGGAAAAAATAGTGCTCGCGTCCGAAGCTGCTTGCAATGTGAGGACGAACAATTCAGAACAATCCTACGGGCACCCGAGCCACTGCCGCCTCAGGCTTATAACGGCTTCTGCCAGAACATCGCCTTGCCCATGGCAGGATCAAGTTCATAACCGGCAAAACCTTGTTTCAGATACGCGCCCTGGGCGACCGTGTTGCCTTCGAGCACTTCCAGAGTCAGCTTGCAACAACCGCGCTGGCGAGCAATCTCTTCCACCTTGGCCAGCATTTTCTGGCTGATCCCGAGGCCGCGCTGTCCATCGATGACCACAACATCGTGGATGTTCACCAAAGGGCGGCACTGGAAGGTCGAAAAACCCTCGAAACAGTTGACCAGGCCGACCGGCTGACCGCCAACGAACGCCAGGACGCTAAAGGCATGGGGGCGCTTGGCCAGTTCAACAGCCAGTTGCTGTTGCGTATCGAGGGACAGGGATTCGCCACCGCCCATGACATCCTGCGCGTATTGATTGAGCAAGAAGCCAATGGCTTCAGCGTGAACCGGATTGGTGTAACTCGCTTGCAGTACCAACACCTCTGGGGATTCCATTTCCTTCCTCATCTGACTGCTTTAGATGGGCCTCTTCCGGAGGATTCGGCCCTGGGCCGCTGATTCTATCTCGCTGCGCGCCAAAATGTTCCCGCAGGATCGCACTTCTTTGCACGGGTGCCCTCGCAGCTGGCGAGGTGCGCACCAGGAAACAGCACTTGAGCACCTTCGGCGTACCTTAAATGCTCATAACGGCAATACACCGAGCGCCAAGGCGCCTATAGTGGATCAATTGTCGAACAATCCGACGACCGGTAATCGTAGGATTTTTACGCCAAAGGCCGCTCTAAAAAAGAGCATTACGCTACTTCAGCGCTTCTCAGTCCCCGATCTTGCTCGACCTAAAGTCCGTGCCAAGCCGCATTCCAGACATTTCCGACAAAAAAAGTCGAAACTTCTCGAATACCCATGGGTCAGCTTACTAGAGCGCCTATGCTGTTGGCAGCGTGCCAAAAACAGGCGCTGTCGCTCTGTCCAGTCTCAACGCAAACGGTAAATGGGTACTGATCTTGCGTAGTGCTTTTATGCCCGGCCATAGGACATGGCCAATAAAAACTCAAGTGCAGTACTAACACTGTATTAAATGGGAGAAAACGATGATAAGCGCCGCTGTCAAAACCCAGAAGGGAGAGAGTTTTAATCAGCCGGCCAGCGAGCTGACTCATCTGCCGGTTTTCGCTACGACGAGCGTTCCACTGCTGCAACTGCCTACCTCACAGCCAATGATTGCTCCAGTCAACAGGCGTAAAGTCCTGTTCGTGACGTCGGAACTGGCTGACCTGGTCAAAACCGGGGGGTTGGGCGATGTGTCTGCCGCGCTGCCGCGAGCCATGCGTCACCTGCACGACGTCCGTGTGCTGATACCCGGCTATCCACAGGTCCTCAATAGCGGCAATCCGATTCATGTCATCAGTCAGTTAGGAGGCCACGCTGCCCTTCCTCCTTGCAAGATCGGCCGGATGGACATGAAGGACGGTCTGGTCATTTACGTACTGATCTGCCCTGAGCTGTATGAACGCGAAGGCACCCCATACGCCGACAACAACGGCCGTGACTGGTCGGATAACCACATTCGTTTCGCTCGTTTGGGACTGGCCGCTGCCGAATTTGCCGCAGGGGCTGTCAAGACACAGTGGTGTCCGGAGCTGGTTCACGCCCATGACTGGCCTGCGGGGCTTGCACCGGCCTATATGCGCTGGCGCGGGCAGACCACGCCGAGCATTTTCACGATCCATAACCTGGCCTATCAGGGAACCGTCAGCACCGGTTCAAGCCGCGAGTTGGGGATTCCCGACGAAGCACTTGGCGCTGACGGCATGGAGTTTTACGGCAAGCTGTCGTTCATCAAGGCGGGCATGGCTTACGCCAGCCATATCACGACGGTCAGCGCGACTTATGCCAAGGAAATCACCACGCCTGAGTTTGGTTGCGGGCTGGAAGGCTTCCTGCAGAGCAAGGCCAATCGCGGTCAGCTCAGCGGCATCCCCAATGGCATCGATGCCAGCTGGGATGCGGCGACCGATGAGCACCTGATTTGCCATTTCTCGGCCAATGAGTGGCAGCGTAAGGAAATAAACGCCGATCACGTGCGGGAGTTGTTCGAACTTGAACCTTCTACCGGTCCGCTGTTTGCCGTGGTTTCGCGACTGGTTTACCAAAAAGGCCTGGACCTGACCATCGGTGTCGCCGAGCACATTGTCGAGCAAGGCGGTCAAATCGCGATCATTGGCCGAGGCGAGCCTGAGGAAGAAGATGCTATGCGCGAGCTGGCACTGCGCTTCCCTGGCCAGATCGGCGTACGGATCGGCTTCAACGAAACCGATGCACGACGCATGTTTGCTGGCAGCGATTTCTTGCTCATGCCTTCGCGCTACGAGCCTTGTGGCTTGAGCCAGATGTACGCCCAGCGCTTTGGTTCGCTGCCCATTGCGCGCAATACCGGCGGCCTGGCAGACACGATTGAAGATGGCGTCACTGGTTTTCTGTTCGATGAATCAACGGTCGAGAGTTACACCGAAGCCTTGAATCGAGCTTTGAAAGTATTCGCCAATCCGGCGCTGCTCAATGCCATGCGCTGCAGAGCGATGGCCGCCCCTTTCAACTGGCACCAAGCGGTAGAGCCATACGCAGAGCTTTATCAGGACCTGTTGAAAAAGAACGTGGGTGTTTCTCTTCATTACTAACAAGGGGTAGCTGGATGCCTCTGCGTACAGAAAAAAACTGGCGCCACGGCGCCGTCCTGCTGGACTCTGACAACACCCGGTTTGCCCTCTGGGCGCCGGACGCGCAGCAAGTGAGTGTTGAACTGCAAGATGGCCAGTCTCTGGCCATGCTTGCGCAAGACGAAGGATGGTTTGCAATCGAGGCCCGCTGCCCGGCGGGCACTCAGTACCGCTACAAAATCGATGGGGACATGGAAGTCCCCGACCCCGCCTCACGCGCTCAAGCCTCTGACGTCCATTCCCCGAGCATTGTGGTTGATCCCCGGTCCTATGCCTGGCAGAACAGCCAGTGGCAGGGCCGTCCGTGGCATGAGGCCGTCATCTACGAAGTGCATGTGGGTGTTCTGGGCGGCTATACCGGCGTCGAGACCCATCTGGAACGCCTGGCTGGATTGGGTGTGACCGCAATCGAGCTGATGCCGATCTCGCAGTTTCCCGGCACGCGCAATTGGGGCTATGACGGCGTGCTGCCTTACGCGCCGCAGTCCTCCTATGGGACACCGGACGAACTCAAGCATCTGATTGATACGGCCCACGGGTTCGGCTTGATGGTTATTCTTGATGTGGTCTACAACCACTTCGGACCCGACGGCAATTACCTGGGCGTCTATGCCAAAGGCTTCTTCCGCGAAGACGTGCATACCCCGTGGGGCAATTCCATCGACTTCCGCCGCCGGGAAGTGCGTGATTACTTTATTGATAACGCGCTGATGTGGCTGGAGGAATATCGCTTCGACGGTTTGCGCATGGATGCCGTTCACGCCATCAACGATTCGAGTTTTCTCACCGAGTTTGCCGCAACCGTCCACGAACGAATCCCCAAGCCGCGCCACGTCTGGCTGAACCTGGAGAATGAGTTCAATCAGGCCAGTCTTCTGGAGCAAGGCTTCGATGCCCAATGGAACGACGATGGGCACAACACGCTACACGTCCTGTTGACCGGCGAAACAGACGCCTATTATTCGGATTTCGCCCACGAGGCCACTGCAAAGCTTGCTCGTCTGCTCAGCCAGGGTTTTGTCTATCAAGGCGAAAGCACGCGCCATGGCCATGCTCGTGGTGAAGCCAGCGGGCATTTGCCACCGAGCGCTTTCGTGCTGTTTTTGCAGAATCACGACCAGATCGGCAATCGTGCCTTTGGCGAGCGACTCTCGCAGATCAGCCATGGCCCGGCGCTGAAAGCAGCGACGGCGTTGTTGCTGCTCTCGCCAATGATTCCGCTGATGTTCATGGGTGATGAGTGGGCGGCGAGCGAGCCATTCCTGTTTTTCACCGACCACCATGGCGAATTGGCCGATGCGGTGCGCGAAGGACGGCGTGGCGAATTTGCCGACTTTCCTGCATTCGCCGATGAAGAGAAGCGCGAACACATTCCCGATCCCAATGAGCCGGCAACCTTCGAGGCCTGCAAACCGGCTTTCGACGCGGTGTACCTGGAAACCGACATCGGTGCCGATCACCACAGCTGGCTGGAGCTCTACCGCCAATTGCTGGAGATCCGCCATCGCGAAATCATGCCGCGTCTGCAAGGCGCACAAGCCCTGGGTTGCGACGTGTTGAGCGAAGGCGCTGTTTCGGCACGCTGGCGTATGGGTGACGGCACCCAACTGCGGATCGACCTGAACCTGTCCGAGCACGCTGTAACCGCGCCTAAATGGCACCCGGCCAGCGTTCTTTTTGAAACACTGCCACATGCGGCAGAACTTTCCCGCCGAGGCACCCTCAATCCTTACACGGCCATTGTCAGCCTGATAGCAATAGATGTTCTGGAGAGACAGGATGAGCAATGAGCAACTAGAGGCCCTGGCAACCGAAGCAGGCTTGTCAGTGGACTGGATTGATGCAAACGGCCGGCCGCAACGGGTCAGCCCGCAAGTGCTGTGCAAAGTACTGGACGGCCTGGGTTATCCCGCCGACAACCACGACGAGATCGACGCCAGCCTGCAACGGTTAAGAGCTGCGAACCATCAACCGACGCCCCCGCCACTGTTGACCGTCGACCACGGCAGCAACCTGGATTTGAGTGCGTGGTTTGAACCGGGCACTCCGTTTGTGCTGCTGCTGGAGGACGGCGCCACGATCGACGCCAACCTGACCGCCACCGGGCAACTGCCAGCGTTGGCGCCTGTCGGCTACCAGCAGCTGAGCATCGCCGGACAGCATCTGACCATTGCCGTAGCGCCTGAAACCTGTTTCAGCATGGCCATGGCGACCGAAACTGAAGTCGCCCGGACCTGGGGCTTGACCGTTCAGCTGTACGCCTTGCGCCGCGAAGGCGATGGCGGCTTTGGTGACACGCAAGCGCTGGAAGTGTTGGCCCGCAAGGCGGGTGAGCGAGGCGCTGATGCCTTGGCGATCAGCCCGGTGCATGCGATGTTTGCCAACGATCCTCATCGTTTCAGTCCCTATTCGCCTTCAAGCCGGTTGTTTCTGAACAGCCTGTATTCTGCACCCGGCACGATTCTCGGTGAGCGCGCCTTGCGTCTGGCAATCGATGAAACCGGCCTCGCTGATGAGCTCAAGCGTCTCGAACAGCTTGAACTGATCGATTGGCCAGCTGCCGCGACAGCCAAATGGAAAGTGCTGCACAAACTGTACGAAGCGTTCAGCGGCTGTGATCACCCGCTGCATGAAGACTTCAATAGCTTCCGCCACAGTGGCGGCGAGGCGCTGGAGAATCACTGTCGTTTCGAGACCCTGTGTGACGAAAGCGAGCGCTTGGGCATCAGTCAGAACTGGCATGAATGGCCAGAAGAATTCAAGAATCCGCGTAGCGAAACCATTGCCGGCTTCGCCGCTGAGCATGGCGCGCAAATCAGTTTCCACGCCTTTGCGCAGTGGCTGATGGCGCGGGGCCTGGAGCGCGCACAAATCGCGGCACGCAGCAGCGGCATGCGGGTCGGCCTGGTTGCGGATCTGGCGGTGGGCGCCGACGGCGCTGGCAGTCAGGCCTGGAGCCGCCAGGATGAGCTGCTGTCTGAACTGACCGTCGGCGCGCCGCCGGACATTCTCAACCGTTCCGGACAAAGTTGGGGCATTTCGGCATTTTCCCCCACTGGCCTTAAACGCAACGGTTTTCGTGCGTTTATCGAAATGCTGCGCGCTAACTTCGCGCATGCCGGCGGGCTGCGTATCGATCACGTGATGGGTCTGCAACGGCTTTGGGTGGTGCCGCTGGGAGCTTTGGCCAGTGAAGGCGCTTATCTGAATTATCCATTGGACGACATGTTGCGCCTGTTGAGCCTGGAATCATGGCGGCATAAAGCCGTGGTGCTGGGTGAAGATCTGGGCACCGTGCCTGAAGGCCTGCATGAAAAACTGTCGGCCCGGGCCATCCTTGGCATGCGCGTATTGTTGTTCGAACAGCACAACGCTCATTTCAAACCCGTCCTGGATTGGTCGGACGAAGCCCTTGCGATGACCAGCACCCATGACCTGCCAACCCTCGCAGGCTGGTTGGCCGAAAAAGACATCGACTGGAACCGCAAGCTCGATTTGGTCGATGACCAGCAAGCCGGGCAATGGCGCCTGGATCGCCAAAAGGAGCGTGCCGGACTGTGTACTGCGCTGGAGCAGAACTCCGATAATTTCTGCGACGACGGCCTGGAAATTGACCAGATCATCGATGCGTCGGTTCGTTATCTGGGCCATACCCGCGCGCCGTTGGTGCTGTTGCCGATGGAGGATGCGATGGGTCTGTCCGAGCAATTCAATTTGCCGGGCACTACTGACAGCCACCCGAACTGGAGACGCCGACTGCCAGGTGATTGCAGCGGCTTGCTGGATGATCCACACGTGGCGCGTCGCATCGAGCTGCTTTCTCAGGCACGTCTTCAAGCTGCGGAGCGTGACCAATGAGCCCGACGATCAATCCGCTGCGTGCCACCCAGCGTTTGCAGTTTCACAAAGACTTCACCCTTGACGACGCAGTGCCGTTGATTCCCTACTTCGCCAGCATGGGCATCAGCCATATCTATGCTTCGCCGCTGCTCAAAGCCCGCGCAGGATCGATGCACGGCTATGACGTGGTCGATCCACGCCTGATCAACCCGGAGCTGGGTGGCGAGCCCGCCCTGCTCCGCCTGGTAGGCGCGATGCGCGAACATGGCATGGGCCTGATTCTGGATATCGTGTCCAATCACATGGCGGTTGGCGGCGCGGACAATCCATGGTGGCTCGATCTGCTCGAATGGGGACGCCGCAGCCCGTACGCGGACTTTTTCGACATTCAGTGGAATTCGCCGGACCCCTTGCTAGAGGGCCAACTGCTGCTGCCATTCCTGAGCAGCGATTACGGCACCGTGTTGCAGGCAGGCGAGATCCCTTTGCGGTTCGACGCCGAGCATGGCGCTTTTTACATCGAGCATTACCAGCACCACTTCCCGATCAACCCGGCCACCTACGGTCCGTTGCTGGAATCGGCAGAACACCCTGAGTTGATCGAGCTGAGCAAGCGTTTTGCGGCGCTGGAACAGTATCCACAGGCGTATGAACGTGCGCGTCAAGCTCGCGCGGAACTGGCTGAACTGGCCCAGGACAGCGCCGTCGCAGCAGCCATCGAGCAAGGTCTGGCACGTTTCGACTCCAGTAAACCGGAGGGTTTCGAGCGCCTGCACCAGTTGCTTGAGCGTCAGCACTATCGTCTGGCCAGCTGGCGAACGGCGGGTGACGACATCAACTGGCGGCGATTCTTCGACATCAATGAACTGGGCGGTTTGCGCGTTGAGCGGCCCAATGTGTTCGAGGCGACTCACGGCAAAATCTTCGAGCTGATCGCCAGAGGACTCGTCGATGGGTTGCGCATCGATCACATCGACGGGCTCGCCGATCCCCGTGGCTATGGACGTAAACTGCGCCGTCGCGTGGAAAGCCTGCTCTCGCAGCGACCAGCGGGCACCGAATTGGCGCATTTGCCGATCTTCGTCGAGAAGATCCTGGGCCCTGACGAGCAGCTGCGCGAAGACTGGGGCGTTGACGGCACGACCGGTTACGAGTTCATGAACCAGGTGTCATTGCTGCAACATGATCCCAAGGGACAGGCTCCGCTGGCGGAGCTGTGGAGTCGATTGAGTGAACGCACTGCAGATTTCAATCAGGAAGTGCTGGAAGCTCGCGACTTGGTATTGCACGGCACCCTGGCCGGGGATTTCGAAAACGTAGCCCAATCCCTGCTGCAAGTGGCGCGCAGCGATCTGATGAGCCGTGACCTGACGTTGGGAGCGATTCGCCGGGCGTTGCTGGCGCTGGTGGTCAATTTCCCGATCTACCGCACCTATATCAGCGTGTGCGGCCGCTCCGAAGAAGATGACCGCTTCTTTGAGCAAGCCATGCAAGGCGCGCGCAATACGTTGAGCGAAGCTGACTGGCAGGTGCTTGATTACCTGCAACGCTGGCTGGGTGGCGAATCCTGGCGCGAGCTGCCACGCGGCCGTCAGCGCAAGTTGTATCGCAATGCCTGTGTGCGTTTCCAGCAGTTGACCTCGCCGGTGGCGGCCAAGTCTGTAGAGGACACGTCGTTTTATCGCAGCGCGGTATTGCTGTCGCGTAACGACGTGGGCTTCCACCCGCAGCACTTCAGCGCACCCGTTGAGGACTTCCATGCGGCGTGCCTCAAGCGTCTGGAATCGTTCCCCGACAACCTGCTGGCCACCGCCACCCACGACCACAAACGCGGCGAAGATACCCGGACCCGGCTGGCGGTGTTGAGCGAGTGTTCAGGCTGGTACGCCGAACAGGTCGAACGCTGGCGTCAACTGGCCCTGCCCCTCAAGGGTGACGCCGTCACGATCAGTACTGGCGATGAGCTGATGCTGTATCAAGCCATGCTGGGCAGCTGGCCGTTCGGGCTGGAAAGCGAAGACGACTACGAAGCCTATGCGAAGCGACTGACGCAATGGCAGGAAAAAGCCCTGCGCGAGGCTAAACTGCAAAGCAGCTGGAGCGCCAATAATGAGCCGTATGAGCGTGCCTGCCGGGAATTTTTGAATAACATCCTGCTTGCCCCTGAAGGTCTTGCATTGCGTCAGTCGTTAGGCGCCACCGCCAACCGAATCGCCGCAGCAGGAGCGCTCAATAGCCTGGCGCAGACTTTGCTTCGCAATACCGTGCCCGGCGTTCCGGATCTTTACCAGGGCACCGAGTATTGGGATTTCAGCCTGGTGGACCCGGATAACCGGCGCCCGGTCGACTATCGTGCAAGAGCGCAATCATTGCACGAGACTGCCAGTGTCACCGAGTTACTCGGCAACTGGCAGGACGGGCGGGTCAAACAGGCAGTGATTGCCAAGGTGCTGAACCTGCGTGCCGAACATCCAGGCTTGTTCAGTCGCGGCCAGTACATCCCGCTGGAAGTGGCGGGCGTACATGCTGATCGGGTCCTCGCCTTCGCTCGGATCCTGGATGGCGTACGCGCAATTGTCATTGTTCCACGCTTGTTTAGTGAACTATTGGGCACCGCCCAGGCTCCATTCATCAACGCTGACAATTGGGGAGATACGCGGGTCCTTTTACCGTTCACGGATTCTGATGCAGGTTGGAAGGGACTTTTTTCGGAGGCTGTAGTCACAACGGGTAGGGAGTTGTTGCTCAGCGCAGCGCTCAAGGATTTTTCTGTGAACCTATTTATCAAAACTACGTAATACCTGGGAGTGTCGAGATGAGTGCCGACGAAAAACGAATTCGCGAGTTTGCGTATCAGATTTGGGAATCAGAAGGCCAGCCTGAAGGTCAGGATGAGCGCCATTGGAAAATGGCCCGCAAACTGGCCGAAGCTGAGGCGAAGGCTCCAGAAAAGTCCTCGGCTGGCAAAGCAGCGAAGCCCAAGGCAAGCAAGGCCGACGGAGCTGCTGACGGTAAAACCGCGCCTGCCGCCAAGCCGACCGCCAAAGCGGCGTCAAAGCCAGCTACCAAACCCGCCAGCAAGGCCACCGCAGCACCGGCGGTCAAGCCTGCGACGAAACCTGCGGCCAAGCCTGCAACAGCTCCCGCCGCCAAGGCCAAACAGTCCACACCCGCGACCCAGGCAGAACAGCCTGCGAAAACCGCTGTTAAAAAGCCGCGCAAGCCTTCGGCTTCCTGAATTCTCAGGGTGCAGCGTTAGTTAAAGACCGCAGGGGACAGGTCGGTCACGGCCCTCCCCTGCGGCAAACCCATTTTTTTCAGTTTTTTGTTGAAGCCATGGGCTTCGATAGCGGTCCCGGCCGCCTTGTAAATCTACAATTCCAGGATAAGCCATGAGCACGCAGCAGTCTAAAACCGCAACAAAAGAGGCCCCTAAGGGCGAGCCCACCAAGGAGAAGAGCGCGATCCCGGAAATCAATTCCTCGCGCATCAAAGAAGGCCTGCCCTTCCCGCTCGGCGCGAGCTGGGATGGTCTGGGGGTCAATTTCGCCTTGTTCTCGGCCAACGCAACCAAGGTCGAACTCTGCCTGTTTGACTCCACCGGTGAAGTTGAACTCGAACGCATCGAGCTGCCGGAATACACCGACGAGATCTACCACGGCTATTTGCCCGATGCACACCCTGGGCTGATCTACGGCTACCGGGTCTACGGGCCTTATGATCCGCAAAACGGTCACCGTTTCAATCACAACAAATTGCTGATTGACCCGTATGCCAAGCAATTGGTCGGCGAGCTGAAATGGTCCGAAGCCCTGTTCGGCTACACCATTGGCCACGAAGACGGCGACTTGAGCTTTGACGAGCGTGACAGCGCGCCGTTCGTACCCAAGAGCAAGGTCATTGACCCCGCCTATACCTGGGGTCGCGATCAACGGGTCAGCGTGCCGTGGGATAAAACTATTCTCTATGAGACCCACGTTCGGGGCTTTACCATGCGCCACCCTGAAGTGGCCGATGAACTCAAGGGCACGTTCTCCGGCCTGATGGTCGAGCCGGTGATCGAACACATTCGCAAGCTGGGCGTGACCTCCGTCGAGCTGCTGCCGATCCATGCCTTCGTCAATGACCAGCATCTGCTGCAAAAAGGCATGACCAACTATTGGGGCTACAACAGCATTGCCTTCTTTGCTCCAGACCCGCGCTACCTTGCCCACGGCAAAATCGCCGAGTTCAAGGAAATGATCGCGCACATGCACCACGCCGGTCTGGAAGTCATCCTTGATGTGGTCTACAACCACACCGCTGAAGGTAACGAGCTCGGCCCGACCCTGTCCATGCGCGGGATCGACAACGCTTCGTACTATCGCCTGATGCCTGATGACAAGCGCTTCTACATCAACGATTCCGGCACCGGCAACACACTGGATCTGAGCCACCCTTGCGTACTGCAGATGGTCACAGATTCGTTGCGCTATTGGGCCACGGAAATGCATGTCGACGGCTTCCGTTTCGACCTGGCGACTATTCTCGGCCGTTACCACGATGGTTTCGACGAACGCCATAGCTTCCTGGTTGCCTGCCGTCAGGATCCTGTATTGCGCCAGGTGAAGCTGATTGCCGAGCCGTGGGATTGCGGCCCAGGCGGTTATCAGGTCGGCGGTTTCCCACCAGGCTGGATGGAGTGGAACGACAAATTCCGCGACACCGTCCGGGCGTTCTGGAAAGGCGACGAAGCCCAGCTGGCCGACTTCGCCGGCCGTATGACCGCGTCGGGCAACATGTTCAATCAGCGGGGCCGTCGCCCACAGGCCTCGGTGAACTTCATCACGGCTCACGATGGGTTCACGCTGCACGACCTGGTGTCCTACAACGACAAGCACAACGAAGCCAATGACGAAAACAACCAGGACGGCAGCAACAACAATCTGTCCTGGAACCATGGCGTCGAAGGTCCGACTGACGATCCGGAAATCAACGCGCTGCGCCTGCGTCAGATGCGTAACTTCTTCGCCACGCTGCTGCTGGCTCAAGGCACACCGATGGTGGTGGCCGGTGACGAATTCGCCCGTACCCAGCATGGCAACAACAACGCCTATTGTCAGGACAGTGAAATTGGCTGGGTCAACTGGGATCTGGACGAAGACGGTAAAGCGCTGCTCAAGTTCGTCAAACGCCTGATCAAGCTGCGCCAGACTTATCCGATCCTGCGTCGTAGCCGCTTCCTGGTGGGTGATTACAACGAAGAAATCGGCGTCAAAGACGTGACCTGGCTGTCTCCGGACGGCAGCGAAATGGGCATCGACCAGTGGGAAGACGCCAACGCGCGTTGCCTGGGCATGCTGATGGATGGCCGCGCGCAGGAAACCGGTATTCGTCGCCCAGGCGCCGACGCCACATTGCTGCTGGTGGTCAACTCTCACCACGACGGGGTCAATTTCACCCTGCCGCAGGTGCCGGAAGGCGCTCACTGGACGTGCCTGCTCGACACTAATCAGCCGGATGCACGCCTGAAAGAAGAGTTCGTCTTTGGTGCTGAATACACAGTCACGGCGCGTTCCCTGCTGCTGTTTGAATTGCAGCGCGACGAGCAGCCATGAGCCAGGCGCTGAGCGAGTTTCTCGATTGGCGCAGGCACGGCTATGCCGATACCCGCGCGCTGGGCGAGTGCTTGCAGGCGCTGGTGAATGAACGGCTGGATCAGCTGCCACTTCCCGCCGGCGGTCAGACACTTGAGCGCTGGCAGGCATTGGCCTGTGTTGCCGGGCACGACCTCGGGTTGTGCAAACTGTTCGAAGGTCATACGGATGCTCTGGCGATTATGCATGAGCTTCAGGCTCCCCTGCCCGACACGGGCAGCACCTGGGGCATGTGGGCTGCCGAGCCACCGCAGGCCAGGGTCAATGTTCGTCGCGACGCGGGCTCGCTGGTCCTCAACGGTCGCAAGGCCTGGTGTTCTGGCGCAGCGGTACTGAGTCATGCACTGATCACGACCTGGGACGAGCAGGATCGCCAGCAACTGGTGGCGGTCAAGCTGGATCAGGCAGGCGTCACCGTCAGCAATGACGGTTGGCGTGCCATTGGAATGGGCGCTACCGGCAGCGTGGAAGTGCTGTTCGAGAATGCTCAGGCGATGGCGGTTGGGGAACCCGGCGCTTATTTGGCCAGGCCGGGATTCTGGCAAGGCGGCATTGGAATTGCCGCCTGCTGGTACGGCGCGTCCCGTGCGATTGCCCAGCGTTTACTGCAACAGGCAATCAAGCAGGATGAACCCCATGCGATGGCGCATCTGGGTGCGGTGGATGTTGCGCTGCACGGCGCGTCAACGGTGCTTCAAACAGCAGCTGTCAGCCTCGATTCAAACCCGCACGACAATGCCGAGCTAATGGCTCGGCGCTGTCGTGCGGTTATCGAGAACAGCGCTGAACAGATTATTTTTCATGTGGGTCGTGCGATGGGGGCTGGCCCCTATTGCAAGGACGCGCATTTCGCCCGGTTGATCGCTGATCTGCCGGTCTTTCTTCGCCAAAGTCACGCAGAACGAGACTTGGCGGCGTTGGGTCAACTGACCGCCCGTCTTGGGTCGGTCCCGCCATCAAGGACGTGGCTGTTATGAAAGAGAATCCCATCGTGGGCAGCGGAACGTCGCTGCAAGCCTGGAATAATTCGCACAAACTCGCTCAGTTGCCCGTGATCACGGTGGATGCCCTGGTGCCTGTCAATTCCCGTGCAGTCATCATTGCACCGCATCCGGATGATGAAATCCTCGGCTGCGGTGGCCTGATGCGCCAGCTTGCCCAACTGGATCGCCAGTTGAAGCTGATCTCCATCACCGACGGCAGTGGCAGCCATCCTGGCTCGCAAACATGGACAACCGAGCGCCTGAGCGTTATTCGCCCTCAGGAAAGCGCCGAGGCCTTGCGTCGCCTGGATGTTCCTTTGCACAGCCTGCAATGGATTCGCGGTGGGTTCAGCGATAGCGCGGTCGCCGAACAGGAGGACGAACTGGTTGCCTTTCTTGAACGCTACCTGCGCCCCACCGACGTGGTGTTTGCGACATGGGCCATGGATGGGCATACCGATCATGAAGCCGTTGGGCGTGCCAGTGCTCGCGCCGCCGCCGCAGTGGGCGCGCAATTTCATGAGGTGCCCATCTGGGCCTGGCATTGGGCGGATCCCGAAGACGAACGTCTGCCTTGGGATCGGGCGCGCAAGATCCTCCTCGACCCGATGACGACCGCACGCAAGCGTCATGCGGCGCATGCCTTCGCCAGTCAGCTTGAGGGCGATCCACTGATCGGCTTGCTGCCGGTTTTGCCACCCTCGGTATTGGAACGACTGCTACGCCCCTTTGAAGTGGTGTTCCTGTGAATCGTCAATCCTCAAGTGTCGATGATGATTATTTCGACGCACTGTTTAACGGCAACGACGACCCGTGGGCGTTTAAAAAACGCTGGTATGAACGCCGCAAGCGCGCGTTGACCCTCGCTGCCCTGCCCAAAGAACGTTACCAACATATTTTTGAACCTGGGTGCGCCAACGGCGAACTCAGCGCGGCTCTGGCCACGCGGTGCGAGCGTCTGGTCTGTTGTGACACCTGCATGCCAGCGGTCGAGCTGGCACGAGAACGCCTTGCCGGTTTCAGCCATGCCAGCGTGATGCATGGCCGTCTGCCGCAACAGTGGCCGACAGGTCAGTTCGACCTGATCGTGCTCAGCGAATTGGGTTACTACCTGGATGAGCGTGACCTGCAGCTCTGGATTGATCGCGCGTTGCAATCACTGACTCAGGACGGCCAACTGCTCGCTTGCCACTGGCGGCCGCAGATAGACGGCTGCCCGATGAACGCCGAGCAGGTGCACGCAGTCCTTCAGGATCGTCTGGGTATGCAGCCGATTTTCAATCATCAGGAACCTGACTTCCTGCTCGATGTGTGGAGCCGAGACGCTACGTCAGTCGCGCAAAGGGAGCATCTTTGATGATTGGCGTACTCATTCCCGTGCATAACGAGGAGCAGCTGCTGGGCGCATGTCTGGAAACCGTGCTGCGAGCGGGTCAGCATCCAACCCTCGCCGGCGAACAGGTGGTAGTCCTGGCCGTGCTCGACAGCTGCTCCGATGCCTCGGCCGAGATTGCTCGTGGCTATCCGGTCGCGATCCTCGAAGTCCTGGCGCGTAACGTCGGCCAGACCCGTGCGGCCGGCGCGCAGTATCTACTGGACCTTGGCGCTCGGTGGATCGCCTGCACCGATGGCGACAGCACCGTTGCCGAAGACTGGCTGGTGGAACAGCTGGCGCTGGACGCCGATGCGGTGTGCGGCACCGTTACCCCGGGCCAGTGGGACAAGGATATTCCTGAACACGCGCAAATCCGCTACCAACAGCATTATGAGCATCGCGACGACCACCGGCATATCCACGGTGCCAATCTGGGCGTGAGTGCCGCAGCGTACCTGCGCGCCGGAGGATTTCCGCCGCTGGCCTGTCACGAAGACGTTCAACTGATCCGTCAGTTGGAGATGAGCGGCGCACGTATCGCCTGGAGTTGCCGCCCGCGTGTGACCACCAGCATGCGACTCAATGCTCGCGCCCAGGGCGGTTTTGGTGATTACTTGCGAACGCTGAGTAGCAGTCCGGCTTGATCCGGCAGCCTGCTGGCCGCGACATCAAATCATCGCTGTCTGAATATCATTGCTGATGCGCGGTCTGCATGCCGGTGTGAGCAAGCTCAGGCATGCCCAGCACCTCTTCAAAAAAACGCACGGCTTCGGCGCTCAGGTTGCGATGGATATCTTCCCGATCCACGCCTTCCCGATCGGTACAGACGATCGGCATGGTCGCTCGCTGTTCGTCTGTGCAAGGCGCCATGAACACAAAGTGCCCTGCCCCGGCCAATAGCTTGTAATCCGGGGTTTGCGGCAACTTGCGCGCCAGGGCATCGGCGTTCATGTCGATGGCCAGCAATTCGTCGCCGTCGCCGCTGTACATCAATACCGGCACATGAACATCGCCCAGTGTGGTACGGCCAAACATCAGACTGAGCGGTGCCATCAACATCAGTGCGCCAACCCGGGGATCGGCCTGCGGGCTGAGATCATCCCGGTCGGCCAGCAGTTCGCCTTGGGTCTTGCAGGCGTCTCGATCCTGCGGGCGGTCCAGGCAATATTTGCGCAGACGCTGCAGGTCCGGTTGCGCGCCGGCGAGGATCAATGCCGTTTCGCCGCCAGCCGAATAGCCGATGACGCCCACCTGATTGGCACTCAGGTAAGGCGCCAGCATGGGGTCAAGTAGCGCCGCACTGATCGCTTCCGAAACCTGCAAGGGTCGCCCATAAAGGTTGCTCAGGCTACCGAGGCGGCTGTGGTCGAGATAATTGTCGCCCGGATGGATCACCGCGACGACGACAAAGCCTTGCCGAGCCAGCGACGTCGCCAGATCGTGCAGCGCGAGCGGTGTGCCGGTGTTGCCGTGAGAGAGCACCAGAAGTGGAAAGCGGCCCATTGCAATGTGTGCGTCCTGGGCGGCTTCAATGGCGTAGCCCTGGACCTTGCTCACCTGCTCCTCGTCGGTCGACGGATAAAAGGCGATGGCGTGCATCGGTTGTGAATCCAGTGGATCGGGAAAATCGATCTGATGGAAGCCAACGCTCCAGGTTTCGGCCGCCTGTACCTGCACCGAAATCAAGCCGTCGAACAAACAAATCAGCAGCAGTGCACATAGACGCACCATGACAACACCCTACCTTGGCTCTACATCGACCCACGCCTGTTGGCGTATATACGAATGAGAGTCGCTTTAGGGGAAATAGTGCATAAGCCGGGCCAACGAAATGGAAATAAACTTGAAGCCGCAAATAACCTCGCAGCTACCCGTTGGAGGCTCGCTCGCGAGAATGATTACGAGGTGGATCCGGGCTCGATCGAGGACAAGTCCTCTCCCACAACAGCCTTGTGCCAGTCGCGACCATGAGTCTCCAACCGTCCCGGTTATCGCGCAACAAAAAACCCCAACGCCCGATGTGATCGTTGGGGTTTTTTTCAGCTCAGCGATCAGGCGACTGCGAACAACTCTTCAGCAATCAGCTTCCGGGCGCTGCTGATAGCATTCGCGCGCGGCTCGTCGCCGTAGGCCAGACCATGGGCAAACACGAATTTGAGGTCGGTGACGCCGATGAAACCGAACAGCAAACGCAGGTAGTCTTCATGACCGACGCTGCTAGGCTGACCCTGATGCAGGCCACCTGCCGTGGAAACAATGATCACCTGCTTGCCGCCGCACAGGCCTTCCGGGCCGGCTTCGCTGTAACGGAAAGTACGGCCGGCGACGCTGATGCGGTCGATCCAGGCTTTGAGCTGGCTTGGAATGGTGAAGTTGTACATCGGTGCGCCGATGACTACGACGTCAGCGTCGATAAATTCCTGCAACGTGGCTTCGTTGCCATCCACTTCCTGTTTCTGCGCGACGTCACGGCCTTCCAGCGGCGTGCCGGCGGCAGCGAGGCTCGAAGCGGAAAAATGGTTCAGGGCATCACTGGCCAGATCACGATAAGTGACCTGGGTGTCGGCTTCACCGGCCTGGAAGGCCTCAACAACGGCGCGGCTGAGCTGACGCGAAGCGGAGTGATCGCCGAGGATGCTGGAGTCGATGTGCAAAAGTTTCATAACGTGCTTCCCAAGTGGAGAATCGCCGCTTGGCGATCAAGTGGGATAATCCTACAGCGCAAACCAATGGCTGATTAGTCGGCATAAATGCGATAGTTCGTCCCATCTATAGAACAATCGGAACGCACATGCAGGATCTCAATGATCTTTATTACTTCGTTAAAGTGGTCGAGGCTGGCGGTTTTGCGGCCGCCGGGCGCCTATTAGGTATTCCAAAGTCGCGATTGTCACGGCGCATTGCCGAGCTGGAAACCCGCCTGAATGTCAGTCTGCTACAACGCACCACCCGCAAACTGGCGCTTACTGCGGTGGGCGAACGCTATTTGAGCCATTGCCAGGCAATGCTGCTGGAGGCGGAAATGGCCGATGAAGCGGTCGCTTCCCTGTCTGCGGAGCCACGCGGGCGATTGCGGGTTTCCTGCCCGGTGGGCATGGTTCACTGGAACCTGGCTTCGGTGATCGATGAGTTTCTATTGCGACACCCCCATGTCCAGCTCGAACTGCTGCTGGTCAATCGGCGCGTCGACCTGGTCAACGAAGCTATCGATGTGGCGTTGCGCGTACGCGATATCGGTGATGAAGACCCAAGCCTGATCGTTCGCCAGTTGTCAGTCGCTCATGTCGCGCTGGTCGCTTCCCCCGCGCTGCTGGAGGGCAACGCCATTCACGTCCCGGCGGATCTGGCCAGCCTGCCGGTGCTGGGCGCTGTCGAGGCGGACCGCAGGGTTCACTTCCGGTTGCAACACCTGGACGGCCAACGCGTCGAAATTGCCCTGGAACCACGTCTGGTCGTCGATGATTTTCCGATTCGCAAAAGCGCTGCATTACGCGGACTCGGGATAACGATGTTGCCGATGATGAATTGCCACGAGGAGTTGGCCAGCGGGCAGTTGATCCGGTTGCTGCCCGACTGGTCGCTCCCGGGCGGCAATCTCCAGGCCGCTTACACTCAGCGACGTGGCATGCTGCCTGCGGTTCGGGCCTGGATCGATCACGTCACTGAGTCCTTCACCCAAGAGACAGGCTGCGCTTGAACCCGCGTGCGCCGGAGATCGTTATGCAGATAGAAGAAGTCGCGCAATTTTGCCTGCTGCTGCCAGGTGCTCGCGAAGATTACAAATGGGGCGGGACACGAGTGTTCTCGATAGCCGAGAACAAGATGTTCGCAGTCATGGACCTTGCAGGCAAAGGTCTGTCATTCAAGGTCGCGCCGGAACTGTTCCTGGGCTACGTCGACCGTCCAGGCATTCGTCCGGCGCCCTACCTGGCCCGGGCCTACTGGATCAGCGTGGCGGTGCCCTACTCCCTCAGCGACGCCGAACTGCAGGACTTGCTGACGCGTTCGCACCAGTTGGTGGTGAGCCGCCTGCCCAAGCGTCTGCAAGTCGCACTGAAGCTCTGATCGCTGATCAGTAAAAGTGCCTGGCCAGGAAATTACCGCCCAGGAATACCCGGTCGATCCACACCACTTGATGCAGGAGGATGATCAGCCAGAACACCAGTTGGTAACTGATCTTGCGCGTCTTGTGCCGGAACACCTGCTGCGCCAACAGTGCACCCGGCCAACCGCCCAGCAACTCGGCGCCATGGAGGACTTTCTCGGGCGTGCGCCAGCCATCCAGCCGGGCTTGACGCTTGTCGCGCCAATACAGGCCGAACGTCAGCAGGCTCATGCCCAGATAGACAGCCGAAGGTAGCCACGATCCCTGCAGCAGCATCGACAGGGCACCGAAAAACGGTACCGCGCAGACCAGGATCAAAATAATCAGCTTGAGTTTCGGGAACTGCATGGAACGCCTGGCCCGAGCGGCTTCGGCGTTGTTCCTGTTTCCTGGCGGGTTAGGCGCTTGCATTGTGGTTATCAGCCTTTGACCGAAGTCCAGTCCACCCAACCGAACTGCCAGGTAGCCAGAATCAGCAGACCGAAAGCGATTCGATACCATGCAAACACGGCATAGCTGTGACTGGCGATGAATTTCAGCAAACCGCGCACAGCGATCATGGCGAAGACAAACGAGGTGATGAATCCGATGGCGAACACCGGGAAGTCATCCGGGCGGAACAGGTCGCGGTACTTGTATGCCGAATACACCGCAGCGCCGACCATCGTCGGCATCGCCAGGAAGAACGAAAACTCGGTGGCGGTCTTGCGCGACAAGCCGAACAACAGGCCACCGATGATCGTCGACCCTGAGCGCGAAGTCCCTGGAATCATCGCCAGACACTGGGCCATCCCGACTTTCAGGGCGTCGACCCAGGTCATTTCGTCCACGCTGTAGGCGCGGATGACATGCTCCCGGCGTTCAGCCCACAGCATGATTACGCCGCCTATTACCAGCGCCGTGGCAACAGTGATGGGGTTAAACAGATATTCATGAATCAGATCCGCGAAAATCACCCCCAGCACCACCGCAGGCAGGAATGCGATGAACAGATTGAGGGTGAAACGCTGCGCCTCGCGTTGCTTGGGCAAACCGATGATCACATCAAGAATCTTGCGCCGGAACTCCCAGACCACCGCCAGAATTGCGCCGAGCTGAATGATGATGTTGAACGCCATGGCCCGCTCACCACCGAAGTCGATCAAGTCAGCGACAATGATCTGATGTCCAGTGCTGGAAATGGGCAGAAACTCTGTCAAACCCTCCACTACCCCGAGAATCAATGCCTGCGCGGCGGTCCAAAGATCCATCATTCCCCCAGTGAAGCAATGCTCGAAGCAGGCCCCTAAAAATTGTCGAATTCAATCCGGTCGCGAATATGCCCGGTTCAATGTGAAAACCCCGTAAAAACCGGAACTTGGCGTTGCTTCCGGTGCGAGGCGTGGCGATGCTAGCAGACCTTATGGCCGCTGCGCTTGCATTGAAACCTGGCGCACAGGCGTTGACGTTTTGCGGCTCAATGTGTGGCGGAGTCTATCGATGCCGCATTCCTGGCTTGCGACCTGTGTCCCGTGCAGCAAAGTCTGCCTGATCGTTCGATATCCGCTTACAATCCCCCGCGTTTTTCTTCATCGCCAAGGAGTACCCATGTCCCCTCTTGAACTGTTCGCCGCAGCCTTGGGCGTAATCGCTGTCTGGCTGACAGTCAAACAGAATGCATGGTGCTGGCCTATCGGTCTGGTGATGGTATTGATCTACAGCTGGATTTTTTATGACATCAAGCTGTATTCCAACGTGCTGCTGCAAGTGATCTATGCCGCGCTGCAAGTCTACGGCTGGCTGCAATGGACCCGCCGTGGCCCTACACTCCAGATACGAGCGATAACCTGGCTGCCATCGGGCAGCGTTTTCATCGGCCTGGGTTTGGGGGTGGTCGTGAGCCTGGTATTGGGCGCGCTCATGGCAAACTTCACCGATGCGGCACAACCCTGGCTGGATGCGGCGCTGACGGGTTTTAGCCTGGTGGCTCAGGTCTGGATGGCACAAAAGCGCGTGCAATGCTGGCCATTGTGGATTGTCATCGATGTCATTTTTGTCGGTCTGTTCGTCTACAAGGAGCTGTACGTGACCGCTGCGCTCTACGGGATGTTCCTGCTCCTGGCGATCCAGGGTTGGCGCGAATGGCATCGCACTCCGGCGCTTGCTCAATGAAGGTTCTGGTGCTTGCCGGCCCCGAATCCAGTGGCAAAAGCTGGTTGGCCGCCGAAATACAGCGCCACTTTGGCGGTGTTGTGGTGGACGAGTACGTCCGTGACTTTATTGAAGAACAGCAGCGCGACACGGTTTACGCAGATATCCCGGCTATCGCTCAAGGACAACTGGACCGAGAAGATGCCGCCCGCGCTACCGCCTGCGCGCTGGTCATTCTCGACACGCACCTGCTGAGCAATATGCTTTGGAGTCACGCGTTGTTCGGGGATTGTCCGGCCTGGATAGAACAGCAATTACTGCAACGCCGTTACGACCTTCATCTGTTGCTGGCACCCGAAGGAGTCGACTGGATCAGCGACGGCCAACGCTGTCAGCCAGAGCTTGCGTCACGCCAGGCGTTCTTTTCACTCAGCCAGCAATGGCTGCAAGCGCATGAGCAGCCTTACGAAGTGATTAGCGGAAATTGGGTCAATCGGCGGATACAGGCTTTCGCAGCTGTTCGGGGACTGCTCGCTGGCGACTGATTGCCCGGCGTAAATACCCCAACGCATCATCGAATCTGGTGTTTGTGCAGCAATCGGTAAAACGTTGGACGCGATACGCCCAGAACCTTGGCCGCAACGCTGAGGTTGTCGCTGTGGCGGGTCAGCACGTCACACAGCGCCTGACGCTCAGCCCGGGACTTGTAGTCATCCAGGGTGCCCATGCTGGTCACCACGTCGTCTTCGCCCATCAAGCCCAGATCAGACGCTTCGATCTGCCGACCTTCGGCCAGGACCAGGCCGCGCCGCACCCGATTTGCCAATTCCCGCACATTGCCTGGCCAGTCATGCTTGCCCATGGCAATCAATGCGTCCTGACTGAAGTTGCGCGCCCGACGGCCGGTTTCCTGGCTGTAGAAATGGGCGAAATGGTTGGCCAACAGCGCGAGGTCGCCATGCCGCTCGCGCAACGGCGCCGTTCCGACCTGCAAGACATTAAGCCGATAGTAAAGATCTTCGCGAAAACGCTTTTTGCGAATGGCCGCCTCAAGGTCGACATGCGTTGCCGCCAGCACCCGGATATCAACCGGGATCGGTTCACCACCACCGATACGCTCGATATGCCTGTCCTGCAGGAACCTCAGCAAATTGGCCTGCAGGTCCATGGGCAAATCGCCGATGTCATCGAGAAACAACGTTCCGCCATCAGCCGCTTCAATCTGACCAATCTTGCGCTCGGTAGCCCCTTCGAATGCCCCCTGTTCGTAGCCAAACAACTCCGCATGCATCAAATGCTCCGGAATGGCGCCGCAATTGATCGCAACGAAAGGTTTATGCCGGCGATGCGACTGCATGTGCAGCGTGCGCGCGATCAGCTCTTTGCCGGTTCCACTTTCACCACGAATCAGCACCGGCGATTCAGTGGGTGCCAGTTTGCTCAACAATCTGCGCAATTCACGAATTGGCCGACTTTCGCCGAGCATCTCGTGTTCCTGACCCGACACATAAGTACTGCCCTGAGACCGCAACCGCGCCATACCGAATGCACGGCCCAAGGTTACCTGCATGCGGGCCACATCAAAGGGCAGCGTATGGAAGTCGAAGAACCATTCGCAGACAAAGTCGCCGATTTTTTCCCGGCGCAGATCATCGGGTGTAAGCACAGCGATCCACTCAGTGTGGCTGCGTGTAATAAGCTCCTTGACCAACTCGGGGTGGTCGAAGTGATAAGGCATCAAGCGAATCAGGCCCACATCACAGCTGCGGCCGATTGCAGACTCTAGAGTGCTGCTGTCGACGTCCCAGCCTGCAGCGCGCAGAACCGGAATGAGCTGGTGACAGTCATCGCATGGATCAACAATTAATAGACGTCGCGGTGGTGCCGATTCATGCATAAGAATTCCCTGGCGCCCTGATTCCAAAATTAAAGAAGAAAGTTTCGTATAAACAGCCAGTTGGCGTGCACGATCCTTACATTAGCAAAAATTTGACACGCACTTGTACCGTTTAACTATAAGCCTAAGATCAAAATGTAATTAGGCGACTGAACGCGTGGATTTTCATTAATGCAACGGTTATCCAATAGGCTTAGTTGCCCGTTAGTTGGCGTTGACGACTTGTCTGGAGGCAGCGAAATACGTGGCACCTGTAAAAAATTCAAAAAATATAGGCGCGTTATGTGACTCAACCCCTGTTAATCGGCATCAACACAAGTAACCAGCCGAACGGTAAGCCCACCGACGGCGACGAACTTGCTACCGGCCATTTGAGGAATTGATCATGAACGCCCCACTGCGCTTCAACGATGCATTGCTGATCGCTGGACACGCCTTTGAGCCCTTCAAGTGTGTGGCGTGGGCGCCACAAGATGGAAACGGCGAACTGAGTCTGAGTGTCATCGACCGGACCAGCACCCGCATTGGTCACAGCCAGATCCCACGCAGCGCCTATTCCGACCCTGCGCAACTGGCAAGCCTGCTCGAACAAGCGCGCGCCGCCATCAGCAATGAAGGTTATCGCCTCGAGCCGTGGACCATGCCGGCTTGAATCAAAGCTGAATCAAAGGTCGGCGTCAGCCAGGCTTTCGATATGCCGATACTCGATCCCGAGCCGGGCAGCCAGTTGCTCGGCACGACCCAGCCGAATAGGTCCGCACTCGATATCGATCAATAATCCTGGACAACTGAATGTTCCCAGCGGCGCTTGATCCTTCACCCGACCGTCAGTCAGCACCAGCAATCTATGCTGCTCGGCTGGATACCGCTTCTGCCGCAAGGCCAGCCACTGGGCAGCCTGGTCAAACGCGGCGAACAATGGCGTTCCACCGCCGGCACCGAGGCCATCCAGCCAGGGTTGCAGCGCTTTCGATGCCTTCAGGCCCTGATGTTGCCAGCGGGGCGAACCGCCAGTGGCCGTCAGCACCGCCAGTCGCACCCGGCGACGATAGGCGTCATCGAATACTTGAGTGAGCACACCTTTGGCCAGGCTCAATGCCTGATGACGTCGGGTAGAAGCCGACGCATCGACGATGATCAGCCACATTTCAGCGGATTGACTGCTGCGCGGCTGACGCACCAGATCGCTGTGCACCCGGGGCCGCCCACGCAACAACGTTGGAATCCAGGCAATGTGACCGTCGCCAGTGCTGCGCAGTGCACCGCGTTTGCCGCCGCTCAGCGTTCCGGGGCGAGGCTTGGCATCCGCCCCCAACGTTGCCCGGGAGCGGATGCCTAAGGCTTTTTTGGCCAGCTCGGCACTGTGCGCCGAGCGCCCACCGGCATTGGCTGCGATGCAAGCTCACCCCAACTGCCTTGCCCTTGCTCCGACTGCTTTTCCGACGAGTCTTGAGGCTTGGGCTGCGGGTTCTGTGGTGCCGGACTTTGCGCCTCAGACGGCGGAACCTGTCGCCGCCGATGACGCAAGGCGAACTCGGCAACGGCGTCGATATCCTGCTCTTCTATAACGGCCACGCCACGCCACGCCGCATGGGCGCGGGCCGCTCTCAACCACACCAGATCGGCACGCATCCCGTCCACGCCGGCAGCGAAGCAGCGCTCGGTGATGGTCTGCAAGGTCTGATCGTCCAGGGCGATGCTATCCAGCAACTGGCGCGCCTGCTCGCAACGCTGGCGTAACGCGTCCTGCCGAGTTTGCCACTGCGCGCAGAACCCCTGAGGATCACTGTCAAAATCCAGTCGGCGACGGATGATCTGCCCACGCTCCACCGGCAAGGTTTGCCCGCTCAATGCGACATTCAGACCAAAGCGATCCAGCAGTTGCGGACGTAGCTCACCTTCCTCAGGGTTCATCGTGCCGATCAGGACAAAGCGTGCGGGATGGCGATGGGAAATACCGTCACGCTCCACCAGATTGATGCCGCTGGCGGCGACGTCCAGCAGCAAATCGACCAGATGATCCGGCAGCAGGTTGACTTCATCGACATACAGAACCCCACCATTGGCTTTGGCCAGCACGCCGGGGGAAAACTGCGCCCGGCCCTCGCTCAGCGCCGCGTCCAGGTCCAGCGTTCCCACCAGGCGCTCTTCCGTGGCGCCCAACGGCAAGGTGACGAATTGGCCGCTGGCCAGCAGATCAGCCAGACCTCGGGCCAACGTCGACTTGGCCATACCGCGCGGCCCTTCAATGAGCACGCCACCAATCCTTGGGTCGATGGCGGTCAGGCATAACGCCAGTTTCAGCGCATCGGCGCCGACTACCGCCGCCAGAGGGAAATGAGGAATCTCGGTCATGGTTGTCTCAGGCACCGTCATCAGTTCTCTTCTATGTCCAGCAACAGGGCTTCCAGTGCCTCACGATAATCGCCGGGCTCTTGCCAGAGGCCGCGCTGCTGGGCTTCAAGCATACGTTCGGTCATATCGCGTAAGGCGTCCGGGTTGTGTTGCTGGATGAAATCACGGGTCGATGGATCAAGCAGATAGGCGTCCGCCAGCAGCGCGTATTGATGATCATCGATCAGTTGGGTGGTGGCATCGAACGCGAAGAGGAAGTCCACCGTCGCGGCCATCTCGAATGCGCCCTTGTAGCCGTGGCGTTTCACTCCGTCGATCCATTTCGGATTGGCTGCCCGGGAGCGTATCACTCGATTCAATTCTTCCTTGAGCGTGCGAATCTTCGGCAAATCCGGCTGGCTGTGATCGCCGTGATAGCTGGCGGTCTTGGCTCCGCTCAGGCTTTCGGCGGCCGCGAGCATCCCGCCCTGAAACTGGTAATAGTCGTTGGAATCGAGCAAGTCGTGCTCGCGATTGTCCTGATTTTGCAGAACCGCCTGGACTTGCGACAAGCGCTGAGCGAAACGCTCTCGGGCCGGGGTGCCCTCGTCCTTACCGCCATAGGCGTAGCCACCCCAATTCAGGTAGACCTCGGCCAGATCATCGCGGCTCTGCCACAAACGTCCGTCAATGGCGCCCTGTACCCCAGCGCCATACGCGCCCGGCTTGGCGCCGAAGATTCGCCAGCCCGCCTGTCGTTCAGCTTCTTCTTGGCTCAGGCCGGAACCTTGCAGATCAAGGCGCTCCTGGCGAACCTTGGCGGCCAATGGATTCATGTCATCGGGTTCGTTCAGGTCTGCGACCGCCTGCACCGCCGCGTCGAACAAACGAATCAGGTTAGAAAACGCATCCCGGAAGAACCCGGACACCCGCAGCGTGACATCCACTCGCGGCCGATCCAGCAGACTCAATGGCAGAATCTCGAAGTCATCAACCCGCTGACTGCCCGTAGCCCAGACCGGCCGCACGCCCATCAACGCCATGGCCTGAGCGATATCGTCACCACCGGTGCGCATCGTGGCGGTACCCCAGACCGAAAGCCCAAGTTGACGTAAATGATCACCATTGTCTTGCAAGTGCCTCTCCAGCAACAAGTTTGCCGACTGGAAACCGATACGCCAGGCCGTCGTGGTTGGCAGGTTACGCACGTCCACGGAGAAGAAGTTACGCCCGGTTGGCAGCACATCAAGGCGACCGCGACTGGGCGCACCGCTGGGGCCGGCGGGGACAAAACGCCCGCTTAACGCGTCCAGCAGGCCCTGAATTTCTCCGGATCCGCAAGCATCCAGTCGCGGCGCCACAACCTCTCTAAGATTCTTAACAATCAACTTCAAATCGTTGTTATCAATCGATATTTCGAAATATGAATCTGCAATAACCTGCTCGATCAGCCAAGCGGCATAGAGCTCAAGTCGTTCCCGCGTATCTCCCGCTGTGCGCCAGGGATCAGTGCTGACTTCATGTAAAACCTGAGGTTTAGGTCCGCCCCAAGGCTGGGCCAATTCACAGTCCAGCGGATCAAAACCCAGTTCGAAGGCTTTGCTCAAGACTCGCAACAGACTGGATTGCGCACCTCGCCCATCACCCCGGGGAATGCGAAGTAGAGCCAGCAATGTATCGATGCGCAGACGCCCACTTGGGGACTCGCCGAAGATATGCAGCCCGTCGCGAATCTGCGATTCCTTCAGGTCGCATAAATAGGTGTCCAGACGCGGCAGCCAGGTTGCAGTGTCGCTGTCACTGACCGACTCAAGCGCCAACTCACGGTCGATATGGGTCTCGCGTACCAGCTTGAGGATGTCACGTTGCAGTTCCAGGGCGCGACGCGGGTCGAGGAGCTGGGCCTCGTAGTATTCGTCGGCGAGCAATTCAAGGTTACGCAGCGGCCCGTAAGTTTCAGCGCGGGTCAGCGGCGGCATCAGGTGATCGATTATCACCGCCTGGGTGCGTCGCTTGGCCTGAGCGCCCTCGCCCGGGTCATTGACGATGAACGGATAGATATTCGGCATCGCGCCCAGCGCTACATCCGGCCAGCAACTCTCAGACAAACCGACGCCTTTGCCCGGCAACCACTCCAGATTGCCGTGCTTGCCCACATGGATCAGTGCATGGGCGCCATAGACGTTGCGCAACCAGAAGTAGAACGCCAGATAGCCATGCGGCGGCACCAAATCCGGATCGTGATAGACCGCGCTGTGGTCAACCTGGTAACCCCGGGCTGGCTGTATGCCAATGAAGGTCAGACCGAAGCGCAGCCCGGCGATCATCATGCGCCCGGCACGGAACATGGGATCTGCGTCCGGCGCACCCCACCGGGCGTTGACCGCCTCTCGATTGGCCGCTGGCATTGCGTTGAAAGCGGCAAGGTATTCATCCAGCGCCATGCTTTGCTGACAAGGCCGCAAATCCAGACTGTCCAGGTCATTGGTAACGCCACCGAGCAACTGGTGGATCAGCGCCGTGCCTGTTTCAGGCAACGGCGCCAACGGGTAACCTTCGGCCTGCATCGCACGCAGAATATTCAACGCCGCTGCTGGAGTGTCGAGGCCTACGCCGTTGCCAATGCGCCCGTCGCGGGTCGGGTAATTGGCCAGAATCAAGGCCACGCGTTTGTCGGCATTGGGCAAACGTGCCAGCAGGATCCAGCGCCGCGCCAGTTCGGCGACAAAGTCCATGCGTTCCGGCTGGGCGCGATAGCAAACCACGTCCGACTGGCTGCGCTCACTGTGCCAGGCCAGGTCCTTGAAGCTGATCGGCCGACTGATGATCCGCCCATCCAGTTCCGGCAAGGCAATGTGCATCGCCAGATCCCGGGCGCCGAGGCCTTGTTCGCTGGCGCGCCAGCCCGGTTCGTTGTCCTGGGCACAGATAGCCTGAATGACCGGGATGTTGCGACGGAAGGGTCGTAAATGCGGGGCTTCCGGGCTGGACTGGGCGAAGCCGGTGGTATTGAGGATCAACTCAGCCTCAACCTCGTCCAGCCAATCTTCCACCAGCGTCATGCAGCCCGCTTCTTTAAGGCTGGCCACCGCAATCGGCAGAGGATTCAGACCTTGTGCCTGCAAACGCACACAAAACTCATCAATAAAGGCGGTATTGGCTGCCTGCAGATGCGAGCGATAAAACAGCAGCGCCACAACCGGCTGACCGGCCTGCCAGTCGGCCTGCCAATCACTGAGTTCAGCGCGGGAAGTGTTGGGGTGATAAACCGCCGTGCGCGGCAAAGGCTGGGGTTCGGACCAGGAATAATTCCGCCCCAGCCAACCACTCGCAAGACAGCGATACAGTTGCAGCGCATTGTGCATACCGCCCTGACGCAAGAACTGCCAAAGCCGCTGACAGTCCTCGGCGCTGACGGTACTCAAAGCGGTCAATTCCGGGTCGGCGTTGTCGCAGCCCGGCACCAGGATGACCTGCACGCCTCGCCCGGCCAGCTCCATCAGGCGCTCGACGCCGTAGCGCCAGTAGCCAATCCCGCCATGCAAGGAAATCAGGATGACTTTCGCGTGGCGCAGCACCTGGTCGACATAGAGGTCAACCGAAGCATGATTCTGCACCTGCATCGGGTTGGCCAAACGCACGCTTGGGTAGTCGTCGGGCAATTGCTGCGCAGCTTCGGCGAGCAAGGCCAGGCTTGAGTCGCCGCTACAGAGAATCACCAGCTCGGCGGGGGTTTGTCCCAAATCGGCGATGCTGTCGTCCGGTACGAAACCACCGGGCTGGGTTCTCAGTAAATGCATGGGTCAGCCGGCAACCGCAGCACGCAACTGCGCTTCAAGTACCGCCGCGTCCAGTTTCTGGCCGATCAGCACCAGATGGGTTGCGCGTTCTTCGTCAGCAACCCAGGCGCGGTCGAAGTGCTTGTCAAAGCGCGTGCCCACGCCTTGGATCAGCAGGCGCATTGGCTTGCCGGGAATGGCCGCGAAACCCTTGACGCGCAATACGCCATGCTCAACCACCAGTTGCGTCAGCGCGTCGAGCAGCAGGCTTTCGTCGGCCTGTGGCAGCTTGATGGAAATCGAGTCGAAAGCATCATGATCGTGATCGTCATGGTCGTCGCCTTCATGGTGATCGTGGTGGGTCTTGCGCGCATCGATATGCAGCTCGGATTCGGCACCCAGACCGAGCAATACGCTGATCGGCAAACGACCACTGCTGGCTTCGATGACCTTGACCGCCGGCGGCAACTCTTCGGAGACTTCGGCACGCACCGCCGCCAGACCTGCGGCATCGATCATGTCGGCTTTGTTGAGGATGACGAGGTCAGCGCTGGCCAGTTGGTCGGCAAACAGCTCGTGCAGCGGCGACTCGTGATCCAGGTTCGGATCAAGCTTGCGCTGGGCGTCGACCTGATCAGGAAACGCAGCAAAAGTACCCGCCAGCACGGCCGGGCTATCGACTACGGTAATAACCGCATCCACGGTGCAAGCATTGCGGATTTCCGGCCATTGGAAGGCTTGCACCAAAGGCTTGGGCAACGCCAGACCGGACGTTTCGATGAGGATGTGATCCAGATCGCCACGCCGCGCTACCAGTTCACGCATGACAGGGAAGAATTCTTCCTGAACGGTGCAGCACAAGCAGCCATTAGCCAGCTCGTAAACCCGGCCATTGGCTTCTTCTTCGGTGCAACCGATGGTGCATTGCTTGAGAATTTCGCCGTCGATGCCCAGCTCGCCGAATTCATTGACGATCACCGCGATGCGTCGCCCCTCGGCATTGTCGAGCATGTGGCGCAACAGCGTGGTTTTGCCCGAGCCAAGAAAGCCGGTAACGATAGTGACGGGAAGTTTGGTCAGCGTTTTCATCAGGTGCCCTTTGGCAAAGCGGCGGGCAAACAGGACGAAAACCCGGTGATCAGGCACAGGACTGGATTCGCCACCGGATCACCCCGCCCGGTTGTAGTGAGAATTTGCAGGGCATGATGCCCAGGTCGAGGCAGGTCTCCTGGCTTGCGGTTACGGGTGGGCATGCCACCTGCAATTCATGGCGCCTTCCCGCTTGGCGCAGTGGCTGTGCAATGAACCTGACCGCTTACAGTTGCGGGGGCAGCCGCGGCATTGACCGCGTTCCCATCTTAGCTGTGCGCTGTCCGGCTGCATGGCAGCGGGTGCAGGGCACAGAACCTCGAATCCGCAAGGCTACGCAGTGACCATCGGCAGGTCAATCACCAGCCGGTCGCCGACGCGAACTGATTGACGTTCAGCGCCGGCCCATGCTCTCCTGTACGCCTTGTTCGGGTGCCCTTCACAGGGTGAAACGGGAAACCGGTGCGTTCAAGCCTCATGGCTTGTGCAAGTCCGGCGCTGCCCCCGCAACGGTAAGCGAGTGAAGAGTCAGATCCACTGTGGCCGGCAACGGCATGGGAAGGTGACTTTTTCAGGTTGAGCAATCGACCCCTCGCAAGCCCGGAGACCGGCCCGACATGAAACTTCTGACAAACCCGCGGTGGGCGGGCGCTGTTGATCTCTTCTGACGCCTGTCAGCGGAGCTCTCATGCGTTCCCCTCACCTTGCCGACATCCAAGAGGGAAGCGCCATGTCGATCAGTACAACCAGCCATTCCGCCAGTACGACCACTGCCACCCAGACTCAGCGTCTGACAGCCGCCATCAGCGCTGCCATTCTCGGCGCGTGCCTGGTGTATTTCGCCGGTTTCTCGCACATCGACGCCGTGCACAACGCGGCGCATGACACCCGTCACAGCTCTGCCTTTCCTTGCCATTGAGACCTGACGCCATGTTCAAGCGAATTGCTCAGACGGCGGGCTTCACAGGCCTGATCGCCGCCCTGTTCCTGACCCTGCTGCAAAGTTTCTGGGTCGTGCCGCTGATTCTGCAAGCGGAAACCTACGAGAACGCTCCGACCGAACAGGTTCACGAGCACGCCGAAAACGCCCCGGCCGGTCATGTGCATGACGACGAAGCCTGGTCACCGCAAGATGGCTGGCAGCGCATTCTGTCCACGACCGGTGGCAATCTGGTTGTTGCAGTAGGTTTCGCGCTGATGCTGGCCGGTCTTTATACCTTGCGCGCTCCCGGCAAGACGTCCCAAGGCGTGCTCTGGGGATTGGCAGGCTTCGCGGTGTTCACCCTCGCGCCGACCCTTGGCCTGCCGCCGGAACTGCCGGGTACTGCTGCAGCGGACCTGACCCAACGGCAAATCTGGTGGATCGGCACCGCAGCGTCCACTGCTGTCGCCCTTGCCTTGATTGTGTTCGGCAAGAACTGGCTGCTCAAGGTGCTGGGCGTGGCGATTCTGGTCGTGCCCCATGTCATCGGCGCGCCACAACCGCCGGTGCATGAGAGTCTGGCGCCTGAAGCGCTGGAGTCGCAGTTCCAGATCGCTTCGCTGCTGACCAATGCTCTGTTCTGGATTGCCATGGGCGTGATCAGCGCCTGGCTGTTCCGCCGTAACAATGCTGACCTTGATCAAGCCTGAGCAAATGCGGGCGACGCTGGTGGCCGGGCTCGGCTGCCAGCGCGGATGCCCTGCTGACGTGATGCTTGAGTTGATCGAGTCCAGCCTTCGGGTTCATGGCCTGGAGCTGCAAGACCTCTGCGCCCTCGCCTCCATCGACCTGAAAAACAATGAGCCCGGCTTGCTGGAGTTGGCGCGGCGGCTGCGCTTGCCGCTGACCGTTTTCAGCGCACAACAGCTCAGCTCCTACGATGCGCAATTGACGAATCGTTCGCTGACCGCCTTTGAGCACACCGGCTGTTATGGGGTTGCGGAGAGCGCGGCGTTGGCGCTGGCCAGTCGTTCAGGCCCCGCACGCTTGCTTATCCCTCGAACCAATAATCGGCAGGCAACATTTGCTTTGGCCAGTACCCTGCTCGATAGCCGATAATCCCGCCTCTCACACCGCATCCACTCAAAAATCTGGAGTTTTCATGACCGTTTTTTTCATCGGCGCAGGCCCTGGCGATCCGGAGTTGATCACGGTCAAGGGGCAGCGGCTGATCCGTAGTTGCCCGGTCATCATCTATGCGGGCTCGCTGGTGCCGACTGCCGTGCTGGAAGGCCATAACGCGGTTCAGGTCAGCAATAGCGCCGAATTGCACCTCGAACAGATCATCGCCTTGATGAAATCCGCTCATGAACAGGGCCAGGATGTGGCTCGGGTGCATTCAGGCGATCCAAGCCTGTATGGCGCCATTGGCGAGCAAATCCGCCATTTGCGCGAGTTGAACATTCCGTTCGAGATTATTCCGGGGGTAACCGCTACCGCCGCTTGCGCCGCCCTGCTCGGCGCCGAACTGACACTACCGGACATTTCACAAAGCGTGATTCTCACTCGCTTCGCCGACAAGACCACAATGCCAGCCGGCGAAGAACTGGCCAGCCTGGCGCAACACCGCGCCACTATGGCGATTCACCTTGGGGTCAACAACTTGCACAAGATCGTCGCCGAGCTGCTGCCTCATTATGGCAGCGACTGCCCGATTGCCGTGGTACATCGCGCCAGCTGGCCGGATCAGGACTGGGCACTGGGCACACTGGCGGACATCGAGGACAAAGTGCGTGAGAAGGGCTTTCGGCGTACGGCGCTGATTCTGGTGGGACGCGTTCTGGCAGACGATAGCTTTGGCGAGTCGTCGCTGTATCGTGCCGGGCATGCGCATTTGTTCAGGCCGTGATTCCGAACCTCATATTGGAGGCTTGCCCGCGAAGCGCAGTCTCAGGCGACAATTCCATCGTTGAAGAAGACGTTTTCGCGGGCAAGCCTCGCTCCTACAGGGAAATCAGCCGCGTACCTCAGACACAAAAAACCCCGAACACGTCGGGGTTTTTTATGCTGCGCAGACCGCTCACTCAGTAGTAAGCGTTCTCTTTCTGAGTGTGGTCAGTGACATCTCGCACACCGCTCAGCTCAGGAATGCGTTCGAGCAAGGTGCGCTCGATGCCTTCCTTGAGCGTCACATCGGCTTGACCGCAACCCTGGCAACCGCCACCGAATTGCAGGACAGCGATATTCTTGTCTTCTTCTTCGACGACATCGATCAGTGTCACCTGGCCGCCGTGGCTGGCAAGACCGGGGTTGATCTCGGTTTGCAGGTAATAGCTGATGCGCTCGTTGATCGGGCTGTCGGCATTGACCATCGGGACTTTGGCGTTTGGCGCCTTGATGGTCAGCTGGCCGCCCATGCGGTCAGTGGCGTAATCAACGACGGCATCGTCGAGAAACGCTTCGCTGAAGTTATCGATCCAGGCCGTGAAGCTCTTCAGGCCAATGGCCTTGTCTTCAGGCTTTTCTTCGCCCGGCTTGCAATAAGCAATGCAGGTTTCAGCGTATTGGGTGCCAGGTTGGGTAATAAACACGCGGATGCCGATGCCCGGGGTGTTCTGCTTTTCGAGCAGATCGGCCAGATAGTCGTGGGCAGCATCGGTAATAATGATAGCGGTCATGAAAATTCCTCGCAGACGTGCCGGCAGTTTACGCCAATCGGCTGCGTCATACAAAGTCCTAGTATTCTTGTCGGAAAAGAGCCGGTCGGAAAAACCGATCAGGAAAGAACCTGCGCGGTGTCAGCACTGCGCCGCTTGTCCAGCCAACCCTTCATCCGGCGATACAGGCCTTTTTCCAGCCATTCATAGCTGCCCCATGCGCCCAGCCCGATGATCGGCACGCACACAGCGAATACCAGATACGGATTCAGCGCGAAATGTTCGGCCGCCAGCCAGCCGGCATACAGAACCAACACGTGCAACAGATACACCGAGTACGAACAATCGCCAAGGATCTTGAGCAGCCGACTGCCTCGGAAACAGGGTTCCAGGGAAATGCACGACAAGACAATCAACGCACTGGGCAAGCCCCAGTTAAGCAGCCGCTCCGCTGGGGTCAGATGATAGATGGTGACCAGACCGGTAGCGATGCCGAGCAACGGCAACCAGACGCCCTCCTTGATCCAGCCCTTGCGATAAATGATCCCAATACCGATCCCCAGCAAAAACTCGTAAACGATGTCATTGCCATAGAAGCGGCTGATCAGCCCGGATCGGGCCAGCACTTCGCTGACGGCGAACAGCGCGGCGGCTACGATCAACGGGCGATGACGCTGCTGAAACAGGAACACCGTCGAAAAAACCAGGTAAAAGAGCATTTCATAGTTCAGCGTCCAGCCGACGTTCAACGTGGGATAAAGACCATATCCGCCAGGGTTTTCAGAGGGAATGAACAGCAGCGACAGCAGGAAGTTCTGCCAGCTGATCACCTGATGCGGCAGCAAGGGCGCGGCAAAAACCAGAAGCAGCCCCATGACGGCGGTGTAAAACCAATAGGCGGGAACAATGCGGATAATGCGGTTGAGCATGAAGCGACCGGCAGGCATGTCGGTGTTCTGTGTTGAAAGAAAAATCACCAGGCCGCTGATGACGAAAAAAATATCCACGCCGACGGCACCCTTGGAAACAAAAAACTGACCTATCGGCCCCGACGCATGAAAGTCGAAAAAAATCTGCATGAAGTGATGACACACCACTGCCCAGGCGGCGAGTGCCCGCAAGGCTTGAACCGAAATCAACATCTATAAACAACCTCTGTCGCCTGACTTTTGAATCGCAGCCCGGGGAGTCAAACCAGAAGCGCGCCCCGAACACTCGTGAAGTCGGACCACGTTTTTGAGGAAAAGATCGGAGAAACTGACTAAAGGCGGCAATTCAAAAGATGGCCGCAAGCCATGTCTTATAAGGCTTGCGATGATTTCAGACAGCATTTGACGGCCTTGAAATGCTGACAGCCATATGCCCGCCCCGCTGCTGCCGAAGACCCGGCAACATGAGCGATATTCATGCAAAAGGGTAATCAACACTAAAAGTGTTCGGGTTTGATATCATCTCGGCCTTTCTGTATCGACCTTTTTCAGGTAGCCCTATGTCTGACCGCACCGCTCGCCATCACGCTCTCCAGCAAGCTCTTCAACAGAGGATTCTGGTCCTCGACGGCGGCATGGGCACCATGATCCAGAGCTACCGCCTTGAAGAGCAGGATTACCGAGGCAAACGTTTCGCCGACTGGCCAAGCGATGTCAAAGGTAATAACGACCTGCTGATCCTGACTCGTCCTGATGTCATCGGCGCCATCGAAAAAGCCTATCTGGATGCCGGCGCGGACATTCTGGAGACCAACACCTTTAACGCCACCCAGGTTTCCCAGGCTGATTACGGCATGGAAGAGCTGGTGTATGAGCTGAACGTCGAAGGTGCGCGCCTGGCTCGTAAAGTAGCCGATGCGAAAACCCTGGAAACCCCGGACAAGCCGCGCTTTGTCGCGGGCGTGCTCGGCCCCACCAGCCGCACCTGCTCGCTGTCACCGGATGTGAACAATCCTGGCTATCGCAACGTCACCTTCGACGAACTGGTGGAAAACTACACCGAAGCCGCCAAAGGCCTGATCGAGGGCGGCGCTGACCTGATCCTGATCGAGACCATCTTCGACACGCTCAATGCCAAGGCGGCGATCTTCGCCGTACAGGGGGTGTTCGAAGAACTCGGCTTCGAATTGCCGATCATGATTTCCGGCACCATCACCGACGCCTCGGGCCGCACGCTTTCCGGGCAGACCACTGAAGCCTTCTGGAACTCGGTCAGCCACGCCAAACCGATTTCCGTAGGATTGAACTGCGCCTTGGGCGCCAGTGAGCTGCGACCTTATCTGCAAGAGCTGTCCAACAAGGCCAGCACGCGGATTTCGGCGCACCCCAATGCCGGCCTGCCCAACGAGTTCGGCGAATACGACGAAACTCCGGCACAAACCGCGCTGGTGATCGAAGAATTCGCCCAGAGCGGTTTTCTCAATATCGTCGGCGGTTGCTGTGGTACGACGCCGGGCCACATCAAGGCCATCGCCGAAGCCGTCAGCAAATATGCGCCACGTGTTATCCCGGACATTCCCAAAGCTTGCCGCCTGTCGGGCCTTGAGCCGTTCACCATTGATCGCCAATCGCTGTTCATCAACGTCGGCGAGCGTACCAACATCACTGGCTCCGCCCGTTTTGCCCGCCTGATCCGCGAAGACAACTACACCGAAGCCCTGGAAGTCGCCCTGCAACAGGTGGAAGCCGGTGCCCAGGTGATCGACATCAACATGGACGAAGGCATGCTGGATTCGAAGAAGGCCATGGTGACCTTCCTCAACCTGATCGCGGGCGAGCCGGATATCTCCCGCGTGCCGATCATGATCGACTCGTCGAAATGGGAAGTGATCGAAGCCGGCCTCAAGTGCATTCAGGGCAAAGGCATCGTCAACTCCATCAGCATGAAGGAAGGCGTCGAGCAGTTTATTCATCACGCCAAACTGTGCAAGCGCTATGGCGCGGCCGTGGTGGTGATGGCGTTTGACGAGAAAGGCCAGGCCGACACCGAAACGCGCAAGAAGGAAATCTGCAAGCGCTCTTACGACATCCTCGTCAATGAAGTGGGTTTCCCGCCGGAAGACATCATCTTCGACCCGAACATCTTCGCCATCGCTACCGGGATCGAGGAGCACAACAACTACGCCGTCGACTTCATCAATGCCTGTGCGTATATCCGCGACAACCTGCCCCACGCACTGACCTCGGGCGGCGTGTCCAACGTGTCGTTCTCGTTCCGGGGCAACAACCCGGTGCGCGAGGCGATTCACTCGGTGTTCCTGCTGCACGCGATTCGCAACGGCCTGACCATGGGCATCGTCAACGCCGGCCAGCTGGAAATCTACGACCAGATCCCGGCCGAACTGCGCAATTGCGTTGAAGATGTGGTGCTCAACCGCAACCCGGAAGGCACCGATGCGCTGCTGGCGATTGCCGACAAGTTCAAGGGCGACGGCAGCGTCAAGGAAGCTGAAACCGAAGAGTGGCGTGGCTGGCCTGTCAACAAGCGCCTGGAACACGCGCTGGTCAAAGGCATTACCACGCACATCGTTGAAGACACCGAAGAATCCCGCCAGTCGTTCGCGCGCCCTATCGAGGTGATCGAAGGCCCGCTGATGTCCGGCATGAATATCGTCGGCGATCTGTTCGGCTCGGGAAAAATGTTCCTGCCCCAGGTGGTGAAGTCCGCCCGGGTGATGAAACAGGCTGTGGCCCACTTGATTCCGTTCATTGAACTGGAAAAAGGCGACAAGCCGGAAGCCAAGGGCAAGATCCTCATGGCAACGGTCAAGGGCGACGTTCACGATATCGGCAAGAATATCGTCGGCGTGGTACTTGGCTGTAATGGTTACGACGTCGTCGATCTGGGCGTCATGGTCCCGGCGGAAAAGATCCTGCAGGTCGCCAAAGAACAGAAGTGCGACATCATCGGTCTTTCCGGCTTGATCACGCCTTCGCTGGACGAAATGGTCCATGTCGCCCGGGAAATGCAGCGTCAGGACTTCCACCTGCCGCTGATGATTGGTGGCGCCACGACGTCCAAGGCGCACACGGCGGTGAAGATCGAACCGAAATACAGCAATGACGCGGTCATCTACGTCACTGACGCTTCCCGCGCGGTGGGTGTGGCGACGCAGTTGCTGTCCAAGGAACTCAAACCGGCGTTCATCGAGAAGACCCGCCTGGAATACATTGAAGTCCGCGAACGCACCTCGGCGCGCAGTGCCCGTACCGAGCGCCTGAGCTACGGCGCCGCGGTCGCCAAGAAGCCACAGTTCGACTGGGAAACCTATAGCCCGGTAAAGCCGACGTTTACCGGTGCCAAAGTGCTGGAAAACATCGACCTCGACGTCCTGGCCGAATACATCGACTGGACGCCGTTCTTCATCTCCTGGGACCTGGCGGGTAAATACCCGCGCATCCTCACCGACGAAGTGGTGGGCGAAGCGGCAACGTCGCTGTTCGCCGATGCTCAGGAACTGCTGCGCAAGTTGATCGACGAGAAACTGATCAGCGCCCGTGCAGTGTTCGGTTTCTGGCCGGCGAACCAGGTGGATGAAGATGACCTGGAAGTTTATGGCGACGACGGCAAGGCAATTGCCAAACTGCACCACTTGCGTCAGCAGATCATCAAGACCGACGGCAAGCCGAACTTCTCCCTGGCCGACTTCGTGGCGCCCAAGAGCAGCGGTGTGACGGATTATGTCGGTGGTTTCATCACCACCGCCGGCATCGGCGCTGAAGAGGTCTCCAAGGCTTATCAGGACAAGGGCGACGATTACAACGCGATCATGGTCAAGGCCCTGGCCGACCGTCTCGCCGAAGCGTGCGCTGAATGGCTGCACCAACAGGTCCGGAAGGAATACTGGGGTTACGCCAGGGACGAGCAGCTGGGCAATGACGAGTTGATCAAGGAACAATACGTTGGCATCCGCCCTGCCCCGGGTTATCCAGCCTGCCCGGACCACACGGAAAAAGGCACGCTGTTCCAACTGCTGGATCCAATGCCCGAAGGCCAGCCTGGCAAAAGCGGCGTGTTCCTTACCGAGCACTACGCGATGTTCCCGGCAGCAGCGGTCAGCGGCTGGTACTTCGCCCACCCGCAAGCGCAGTATTTTGCCGTGGGCAAGGTCGACAAGGATCAGGTCGAAAGCTACACCGCCCGTAAAGGCCAGGACTTGAGCGTCACCGAACGCTGGCTGGCACCAAACCTGGGCTACGACGAGTAACGCTGCAGCAAGTTGTCATGCATGAACTGAAGGAGCGCGAGCATGCGCTCCTTTTTTTCGCCTAAGCTTTGTGCGACCTCTTCAACAAAAAAACTGCGAGGCGGTATGGACGATCCACTCAACGACTCGCCAAATGGCAAGGCGCCTACCTTCTGGCAAATGCTGCACAGCGTCATGGCAGCAGCTTTCGGTGTCCAGAGTGGCAAAAATCGCGAACGAGATTTCACCCACGGTAAACCGGTGCACTTTGTCGTGCTGGGCCTGCTGTTCACGATTATTTTCGCTGCGATGTTATTCGGCGTGGTGCAGCTGGTCATGCACTTTGCCGTGGGCTAAGTCCGGCGTGCATCAGGGTTTTCGGATGAATTCATACTCGGTGCCAGCGGGCTTGCCGACAAGGCTGAGGTTTCGGACATCAATGCCGAAGTCGTCGCGTTGACTGGCGCTACGAATTCTCGGTATGTCACCGACCACCAACAGCCGCATCAACTGCGCTTCGCGCGCGCCCATGTTTTTCCGAGCTGCCGGGTCGGTCGCTTCGTAGTCGTGCAGTAACACCATGGCCAGGCCGCCCAGCATGAAATGGCCGCCTGCAGTCACGTTAAGACGTCCGTCGAGAACCGCGTCCAGCGAAGCCGGTGCCCAATTGATAGAACTGAACAGGACGTCCTTGCCTGGCTGTCTGCCGGTCTCGGCCACAGCGGCCATCACGCCAAACGCCATCTGGTCGTTGGCCGTCCAGACCAGCCGTGTATCGGGATAGCGCCTGAGCAAAATCCTTGCCTGCTCCAATGCACGATCCTTGCGCCAGCCGCCCAGGACTATCTGGCGCAGATGAACCTCCGGGTGTTCCGCCAGAGCGCGATACATCCCTTGCTCGCGCTTGAGCGACACGGGGGTGTTATTGGTGCCGGCAAACGCCAACAGGTCCATCGGCTGGCCTTTTGCAGTCGCTGAACCCAGGTGGAATAACTGACTCGCGGTGAGGTAACCCGCCTCTTCATCGTTGCCGACCAGACTGCCGATAAAGTCCGGATAGCTTTGCGTCAGATCACCGAGAATGGCGATCTGGTTGGGCGTCAGGGTATTGTTGACCGCGAACAGTTTCACGCCGCTGCCCGTGGACAGTCGCAGAATTTCCGGCGCGACGTTCAATTCATTGGAGAACACCAGATAATCCGGGCGATGAGTGCCCTGCAGCGCCTCGCGGGCGAATGTCAGCAGCTTGCGAGTGTCCCGGTCGGTGTAAATCACCTCAAGGGACATCTCGAATTTTTCCGCCGCCGCCTGCATGAATCTGGCGTAGGACTGCCAATAGACATCCGAGGCAGGGCCGGGGTTGAGAAAAACCACGGAGACAGCCATAGACTGACTTGCCCATAAGCAACCCGCTGTGAACAGCACGCTGCGGACAAGCCGCTTCAGACCAATAAACGAGCCCTTGCTGTAGCCAGACATATTCCCGCCGCTAAATGGCTATGAATACGTATCGGCTGCTGACCCGATTCTCTGTACCGTTACATTTAAAAGTATAAGGATTGAGCTACTGGTGACTGACCCAGAATACGGCGGCCCCCACGACCAGCATGATGATGAAAAAAATGGCCCACGCATCCACATGGCTGTCGGGCTTGGTGATCTTCGGGTGATTGCTCATTGCATCCCTCTTGTCTGTCTTATTTGGATGGCTGCAAAAAAAGAGCACGCAGTCGTATGGACTGGCGGCTCGCCCTCAGTAAAGTTGACGTATGCCCATATGACAAGCAGGGTTATCCAGGCCAGACGAACGGCTTAGTACTTTTGGTTCTGTGCATATATTCAAACTTCACTTTTGCGCATAACTGCAAACTGGTATCTTCCCTCGGCTCCGTTGGGAGTGCGCGGCCGTGCGCGCAGATTTGCCGTTATTGCCTGAGAACAGGACCTATATGTACGTATACGACGAGTACGATCAGCGGATCATCGAGGACCGCGTCAAGCAGTTCCGTGATCAGACCCGACGCTACCTGGCGGGGGAACTCAGCGAAGAAGAGTTTCGTCCGCTGCGCCTGCAAAATGGCCTTTATATCCAGCGCTTTGCGCCGATGTTGCGTGTCGCCGTGCCTTACGGGCAACTCACTTCCCGTCAGGCGCGCATGATGGCGAAGATAGCCCGTGACTATGACAAGGGCTACGCGCACATCAGCACCCGTCAGAACGTTCAGTTCAACTGGCCGGCGCTGGAAGACATTCCCGATATCCTGGCTGAGCTGGCCACTGTGCAGATGCACGCCATCCAGACCAGCGGCAACTGCCTGCGCAACGTGACCACTGATCAGTTCGCTGGCGTCGCTGCCGACGAAGTGGTGGATCCGCGTCCGTGGTGCGAAATCGTCCGTCAATGGACGACCTTCCACCCGGAATTCGCTTATTTGCCACGCAAATTCAAAATCGCCATCAATGGTTCCAGCACTGACCGCGCTGCCATTGAAGTGCACGATATCGGCCTTGAGCCGGTGCTGAACGCTGCCGGCGAGCTGGGCTTTCGCGTTCTGGTCGGCGGCGGCCTGGGCCGTACGCCGGTTGTCGGCGCATTTATCAATGAGTTCCTGCCGTGGCAGGATCTGCTGAGCTATCTCGACGCCATCCTGCGGGTCTATAACCGCTACGGCCGTCGTGATAACAAGTACAAGGCTCGGATCAAGATTCTGGTCAAGGCCTTGACGCCTGAGGTGTTCGCCGAGAAGGTCGACGCGGAAATGGCACACCTGCGCGGTGGCCAGACGACTTTGACCGACGCTGAAGTGCATCGCGTTGCCAAACACTTCGTTGATCCTGAATACAAGGCGCTGAGCGATCAATCCGCCGAGCTGGCTGCACTGGATCAACAGCATCCCGGTTTTGCCCGCTGGCGTACCCGTAACGTCCTTGCCCACAAAAAGACTGGCTATGCCGCCGTAACCCTGTCGCTCAAGCCAACCGGCGTCGCACCCGGTGACGTGACTGACAAGCAACTGGACGGCATCGCCGATCTGGCCGACCGCTACAGCTTCGGCCAGCTGCGCACTTCCCACGAGCAGAACATCATTCTGGCTGACGTCGAGCAGGCGCAACTGTTCACGATGTGGAATGAGCTGCGCGAGCAGGGCTTTGCCACGCCGAACATCGGCTTGCTGACCGACATCATCTGCTGCCCTGGCGGCGATTTCTGCTCGCTGGCCAATGCCAAGTCGATCCCGATTGCCGAATCCATTCAACGCCGTTTCGACGACCTGGATTACCTGTTCGACATCGGTGAGCTGGACCTGAACATTTCCGGTTGCATGAACGCCTGCGGTCACCACCACGTAGGCCATATCGGCATTCTGGGCGTGGACAAGAAAGGCGAAGAGTTCTATCAGGTTTCACTGGGTGGCAGCGCCAGCCGCGATGCCAGCCTGGGCAAGATTCTCGGCCCGTCATTCGCCCAGGACGTGATGCCGGATGTGATCGAGAAGCTGATCGACGTCTATGTTGAAAAACGTAACGAAGACGAGCGATTCATCGATACCTACCAGCGTATCGGTATCGACCCTTTCAAGGAGCGCGTCTATGCAGCGAATCATTAAGAACAACGAAGTCATCGACGAAACCTGGCACTTGCTGCCCAAAGACACGACCCTGGATGGTCTGTCCAACTGCGATGACCTGATCGTGCCGCTCGCGCTCTGGCGTGAACACGCTCATGCACTCAAAGCCCGTGATGGCGGCCTGGGTGTGTGGCTGGACAGCGATGAAGAAGCTGAAGAAATCGGCGATGACGTCAATGAGTTCCAAGTCATCGCCCTGAACTTCCCGGCGTTCACCGATGGTCGCAGCTTCTCCAACGCGCGCTTGCTGCGTGATCGCTACGGCTTCAAGGGCGAGCTGCGCGCAATTGGCGATGTGTTGCGCGACCAATTGTTTTACATGCGCCGCTGCGGCTTCGATGCCTTCGCGATTCGTGCCGATAAAGATCCCTACGAAGCCCTGGAAGGACTGAGGGATTTCTCAGTGACGTATCAGGCAGCAGCCGACGAGCCATTGCCGCTGTTCCGCAGACGATAAGCTTGTAAACAACTCGGGATACCGCCGATAAAGAGCCCGGACCAGGAACACTGGCCCGGGCTTTTTGCTGACGGTTATACGCTATTCGCCCCAGGAGTTTCAGCCAGCTCGGTCTGGGTCAACTGCTGCATCAAGGCGTGTTCGTCGGCCTTACGCTGCCGCAGAATGTCATCAGCAGCACTCTTGTAGGCCCCGTCGGTCATCCTTCCTGCGCTTTGCAAATCTTCCAGGGCATCCATGCGCAACTCAGTGGGTTTTCGGCACACCAGAAACTCGGCTGGATAGCGTTCTTCCAGGTACTTCACCCAGAATTCCCGCTTCAGAGCGAATTCCACCAACGCTGCCGGGTTTTCGCTGGCAAGCACGCGTTGCGCCGCCCGGTTAAGCATTTCTTCGGAAACCCCGGCCGAGGTTGAAAACTGCATGGTTTGCGTGCTCAACGGCAACTCCAGCCGGCTGACCAGTCCTACGCGGTATGCCAGCAATACCTCAACGTCCTCGGTAAACCCGGCTCGACCTGCCGCATCGAGCCGGGCAATACCGTCCACTTCTTCCAGACGAAACAAACCGCGCAGCAACTTCAGCAGTTGTGGCCCCTCATGCCCGTTCACCGCCAGCGCACGGGCCTTGGTGACCATGACTTCGAGTTCCATGTTGCTGAACATCACAGTGACGCCATCCACGCAGGTTTGCGGGTTGGCGGCCATGCCTACCAACCGGCTGCGCAAGGCCTGATCTTCAGCCCCCGCTTCCATAAGCTGCCAGACACGCTCGATCACGGCTTCGGGGGTCAGGTTGAAGTCGGCAGAACTACGCAAGCGCGCCAGCAACTCGAAGAAATCATCAACATTTTCTTCAGCCTCGAATAGCTGCCACAAGCCCCGCCTGTGTACTCGGCCCAGCGCAGGCGTGCGCTGCAGCCACACATCCACCCCTTCGGTGGGCTGGACGGCAACCGACGGCCCGCCTATCTGGGCAATACGCGCCCGCGTACCCACGGACAGCGGGTTGCCATCAAGCAGCGTATGGTGCGCCGCGCCCGGGTTGTCGAAAAACTCGTCAGGGAGCGCGACAAGTCGGTTGTTCCTCAGATCAATCGCCACCAGCTCTGGGAGGTTGAAAACGCCCGCCGGCACCTGTTCGATACCGGTACTGCGCAGAAACAGATTGACCAGTTGCGTCATCGATCTCACATCCAGTAACTCACCTAGCGGGTTACGCTCCAGATTCAGCAGGCGCAATGTTCGCAGGGGCCGCAACAGGTCCCGCGTGAATGGCGTAAGGACGATTCGGTTATTGGCCAGGGTCAGACGCGTAAGGTGTCTCAAGCCTGCGACACCGGTCGGCACATCGCGCAAAAAATTGTTTTCGATGTTCAGCCAGCGCAGATTCGGGGTCTTGCCGAGCAGTTCGCTGGCACTTTGCTGGGAGATATAAGTGCGCGACAGATTGACCGCCGTGACATGGCTGAAATTCGCTGGCAGATACGGCAGATCACCCATGGCGATGCCATGCAGGTCGAGCACATACCCTTCCAGGCGCAGCGCTACCGGACCGTCCACCGGGGTCTGTCGTTGCCAGCAGCGCTTGATGATATCGGCCGCTTGCCGCCGGGCCAGCTCTGAAATAGGCACCGAATGAGTGTCGGTCACCGCTCGCCACGTCACCGGTCCTTTGGCCCAGCGCTCAAGGACGCGCTCAAGGGACTTGAATTCCATGGACAAACGCTCGAGCTGAATTTCGAGGGACGTGCCATTGGCACGAAGCTCTGCGAGAAACTCTGCGCTCTGATCCGGTGTAAATCCGGGATACAGCCTGCCGACTTGCTCATGCAGTGACGGCCCTGTCGCCGCCGCCGGGCCGCCTGGAACGACCTGATCACCGTCCATTCCGCCTTTCAGTCCGCCTATATCGATATCCCATTGGTCATTTTCCTGTTGTTTAACAAAAGGACCTGACTTGCCGTTTGCGTCAGTGATTCGCCATTGCCGCGCAGGCTGCTCCCAGCGGACTTCGTAGGCCTTGTCGTGCAAAGCCACGAAATAACGGCCGTCGCGGTGGTAGATGTCGAGCATCCCGTTCGGCCCGTGAATGGTTGGCTGACCTTGCACTGAGGCTGTCGGAGCTTCGAAACTCCTTAATGATTTACGCAGCCGCGCGTCCAGTGATCGCAGATTCGTCGGCGCGTATTCGAATCTGGGGCGGATAACTCTGTCGAGCCTTGCATTGGAAGTCTGCTCCGTCTCAAGCCGCGGTTGCGGTCTGAGCACCTCGACGTCTTCGGCGGCCGCTGTCGCATCGCCAATTGCCGCTGCCAGCTTTTCAACGGCCAGCGGCACTGCATTCAACAACCCGAAAACCAAACGCTGTCCGCCTAATTGCCGCTCGTGCAACGTTCTGCCGCCTGTCACCTGCGCAGTGCCAACCCCGATCAAGGAAACAGACAGCGCTGCCACCAAGGGGATTGCTTCAGGGACGATCAAGGCCACCACTCCGGTAAAAATCAGGCTTCTGTTCAGTCCTTCGGCAAACCCTTCGAGACGAGCGTCGCCTCGGGTATGGATGCTGAACTTCGCATCGGAGCGCAATCGCTGCATCACACGATCGCGCAGAAATACAAACGGATCGCCATGGATTTTGCTGCCCGAATGAACGCAGTGTTCGGGGGACCAGAGACCGGTTGCGTAGTTGAGCCATCGCGGATACCGCGCAATGCCTTCAAGGGCATTGTGCAGACCGGTCAGAAAAACACCGTCCGAGTCGTTCTTTTCCGGAAAATGACCTTCGAATGACCTGCGTTTGAGCACATCGCGGCACTGCTCTGCCACCCACTGTGCAAGTTGCCGCTCATTCTCGAAACCGTGAAGAGGTGAAGAGTTACCGGGCACGTAGAGCACCACGCGGCCAGTCTGTACGTCCTTGATGACCAATGCGTCGGTGGCGCTATAGCGATGGACCTTGAGCGGCGCGATAACTACGTTTTTATGAATGGGCACCGCCACTTCCAGTAACTCTAGCGTCAGCGCCTGCCACTGCTGTGAAACCGGCAACCCGAGACTTTCAAGTACCAGCTGTTTATCCATTTCCAACAGGCTGTTTTCGTCCCGTTGCAAAAATGCCGCTTTGAGAAAGGCTGCTTTTGCCAATACCGGATAGTGCCGCGAGTGGGCGTCGATGAACGTGTTCAGGTAGGCCATGTACTGATGTCGCAGATCAGTGGCCCAGATAAATTCCTTGATTTCGGCGGGATTGATATTGACATGAGTGTCCGCGTCATAGGTCTGCGGCTCACGTCGCCGGTATAACCCTTCGTAGACCAATGGGGTGAAATACATACTCAACGACGGGACAAGATGCAGGGTTATGCCACCAGGACGGTAGTGCCGCACAGCACCAAGGCCGCTGAATCCGGTGAGATGTTCATGCCATTTGCTCAGTAACGCGTCAGTCAGCGACAACGACCTGTGCAATATTGCGGGATACGAGCCTGAGCCGCGCACGTCAGAATAAATGAAGGTATTGAGTCGAACATCATCAGGTTCAATATCCTGCTGATATCTGTCTTTTATATAGGCTTTGATCACTTGCCGCGCATACGTTGCCGGGCTTTTGGCAATCGCGCCGTGGGCGGTAACAAATGCATCCAGAAGAGGATTGAGATACGGGTCAATAGCGGCGTCAGACATGGGCTGCAATCTCCTTATTGCAAAAAATGGCTGACAGCCTATCAACGCCCTTCCGGTAAAAAGCCCTAATAATTACCGCATCCGGGTCATAAAAAAACGCCTGCTGTCAGTGACGACAACAAGCGCTGGATGTGACGCGTACAACCAACAGGTATTACCAGAAGCGCTGCTGAGTCAGGCGACTCCACCAGCTCAACAGCAAGCGGTCTACCGACCCGGTCGCCGCGAGACCGACGCGTTCCTGCAAGCTTTTGCGCTGCACATAGTGCAGGTGGAACACCTCGGCGGTTTTGGCACGCTCGGAAAGATACTCGTCACTGGTCTTCAGTTCATCGACCAGCTGATTATCCAGCGCTGCCATGCCCAGCCAGACTTCGCCAGTAGCCACTTCATCAATAGCCAGTTGCGGGCGATAGCGCGCCACGAAGTTCTTGAACAGGTCGTGGGTGATGTCCAGGTCTTCCTGGAACTTTTCACGGCCCTTCTCGGTGTTTTCGCCGAACACGGTCAAGGTGCGTTTGTACTCGCCCGCCGTCAGGACTTCAAAATCGATATCGTGTTTCTTCAGCAAACGATTGACGTTAGGCAGTTGGGCCACCACGCCGATCGAGCCCAGAATCGCGAACGGGGCGCTGATGATCTTGTTACCGATGCACGCCATCATGTAGCCGCCGCTGGCAGCGACTTTATCGATACAGATGGTCAGCGGAATACCTGCCTGACGGATACGCGCCAGTTGCGAGGACGCCAGCCCGTAGCTGTGGACCATGCCGCCGCCACTTTCCAGACGCAGGACGACTTCGTCCTTGTCAGTGGCCAGGGTGAGCAGCGCGGTGATCTCATGACGCATGCTTTCCGTAGCCGAAGCCTTGATGTCGCCGTCGAAATCCATGACGTAGACCCGAGGCTTGGGTTCGCTCGACTTCTGGCCCTTCTTGTCTTTCTTGAGTGCCTTGGCCTGCTCCTTGCGCAAAGCCTTGACCCGCTCTTTGTCGAGCAGCGATTGCTCAAGGCGCTCACGCAGGCCTTTGTAGAAATCATTGAGTTTGGTGACTTGCAGCTGCCCGGCAGAACGGCGTCGACCTTTGCCGCGCATGGAAGCGATGGCGACCAGAACCACAACGATAGCGACGACCAGGGTGACCGTTTTGGCCAGGAAACTGGCGTAATCGGCTAGAAACTCCACAGATACTCCTCACATGGATTGCGCCCTTTCCAAGCAAGGGCGGCGGATCGTTCAAGCATACCGGCGCAGTCAGGCGCCGACCAGCCGGACGTTGTGACCGCGCACGACACACTCATTCAAACAAGCGTATGTTTTTTTATTGACACGCTCTGGGCATCCTCATAACCTCGCAAAACTTTCAACGTACCGGGACGAAGCGGACGTGGGCAGCATCTATTTGATACGACATGGCCAGGCTTCGTTCGGCGCAGACGACTATGACGTGCTGTCGCCCATCGGAATTCATCAGGCTCAGGTTCTGGGCAAGCATCTCGCTCAAACGGGTGTGAGTTTCGACCGCTGCATAGCGGGTGGCCTGCGTCGACAACAGCACACCGCAGAAGCTGCGCTGGCTCAGTTCACGGCGCTTGATTTGCCGATCCCGCGCCTGGAAATTGACCGCGCATTCGATGAATTCGATGCCAATGCGGTGATTCGCGCCCTGCTCCCGGCCATGCTTGCTGACGAACCCGAAGCGTTGTCTGTGATGCGCAATCCCGCCGGGCACCGCGGTGAGTTTCAACGATTGTTTGCGCTGATTATCGGCCGCTGGCTCAGTGGCAACTACGACGTTGACGGCCTGCAAAGCTGGTGGGCTTTCGTCGCCCAAGTCGAGGCCGGGCTGCTGGCCATTCTTGAAAACGCCGGACCGAACCAGCGCATCGCAGTCTTCACTTCCGGCGGCACCATTACCGCCCTGCTGCATCTGATTACCCAGATACCTGCGCCGCAGGCATTTGAACTCAACTGGCAAATCGTCAACACCTCGCTCAACCAGCTCAAGTTTCGTGGCCGCGAGGTGGCTTTGGCTTCTTTCAACAGCCATGCTCATTTGCAACTGTTGAACACGCCGGAACTCATCACTTACCGCTGAGCCCGGTCAAACCTGTTCTTCGGGACACCGATATCAACACAATAAGGATCGAACCATGACCTCTGTAGCCGACGCCGTACAAGCAATGAAAGCCAAGTTCAACCCTGCTGCCGCTGCAGGCCTGGACCTGGTTTTCGGTTTCCGTATCGACGACACCAAGAATTTTTCGCTGATCGTCAAGGACAGCACCTGCGAGCTGCAGGAAGGCGAAAACCCGGACGCCCAAGTCACACTGGTCATGGACGGCGAAACCCTGCAAGGTATCGTCAGCGGCGAGACCGATGGCATGCAGGCTTTCATGGGCGGCAAGCTGCGCGCTGAAGGCGACATGATGTTGGCAATGAAGCTGAGCGAGCTGTTCCCGGCCTGATTGCCGCACCATGCCCAAAACCGGAGCCGAAAGGCTTCGGTTTTTTTATGCCTGCTGCTTTCCCATGCCCTGCTGAGCGGGCAATCAAAACCAATGATCGGGCAGCAACACCCAGGTAGATAAGACGGTTTTCGGCTTGTGAGCTACATTCGTTTAGTCAATGATTTGCCCGCACCATAATAAGCACAAGGGATAAACATGGCGCTTACTGACCAGTCCACAGACATCCGCCCCGGTGAAGAACTCGACGCCGCGCTGATCGATTCCTATCTGAAGGCGCAGATCCCCGGCCTCAGCGGCACCGCGCAGATCAGCCAGTTTCCTGGCGGCGCCTCCAATCTCACGTATCTGATCCGATACCCTGAGCAGGAACTCGTATTACGACGCCCGCCCTTCGGGCAAAAGGCCAGGTCAGCCCACGACATGGGGCGCGAGTACCGCATTATCAATCAACTCAAGGACGCCTTTCCCTACTGCCCTAAAGCGTACGTACATTGCACCGATGAGTCGCTGATCGGCTCTGAGTTTTACGTGATGGAGCGCATCGACGGCATCATTCTACGCTCGGATCTGCCGCCAGAGCTGGGCCTGGATGCCGGACAGACCCAAGCCCTGTGCAAGAATTTCATCGACAGGCTGGTGCAATTGCATCGCGTTGATTATCAGGCGTGCGGTCTGGGCGACCTGGGCAAGCCTCAGGGTTACGTGCAGCGCCAGATCCACGGCTGGAGCGAACGCTATGACAAGGCCCGCACCCCCGACGCGCCGCAATGGGACGTGGTCAAGGCCTGGCTGGCCGACAAAATGCCGGCGGACCATCCCGTCCCGGCCATCGTGCACAACGATTATCGCTTCGATAACGTGCTGCTGGATCCCACCAACCCGATGAACATCATTGGCGTGCTGGATTGGGAACTCACGACGCTGGGCGATCCGTTAATGGACCTGGGGAATACCCTGGCGTACTGGATCGAAGCTGGCGACCCGGCAGCGGTCCAGCTCATGCGGCGTCAGCCCAGCCACGCCCCCGGCATGCTCACACGCCAGGAGTTTGTCGACTATTACGCCGAACGCGCCGGCATCCCCATCGACAACTTCGATTTCTATTACACCTACGGCCTGTTCCGCCTGGCCGGTATCGTCCAGCAGATTTACTACCGTTTCTTCCATGGCCAGACTCAGGACAAACGTTTCGCGCAGTTCATCCACATGAACAAGCTGCTGGAGCAGATGAGCCTGCAGGTCATTAGCCGCTCCACACTTTGACAGCCACCCGCTGACAGGAACACGACATGTCCAAGACCCAACTGTTCGACCTCGACGGCAAGATCGCCTTTGTTTCCGGCGCCAGCCGAGGCATCGGCGAGGCCATCGCCAAACTGCTCGCCCAGCAAGGCGCCCACGTCATCGTCTCCAGTCGCAAGATCGACGGCTGCCAGCAAGTTGCCGATGCGATCATTACCGATGGCGGCCAGGCCACAGCGATTGCCTGCCACATCGGCGAAATGGAGCAGATCAACGCAGTGTTTGCTCAAATACGCGAACAGTTCGGGCGCCTGGACATTCTGGTCAACAATGCGGCGACCAATCCGCAGTTCTGCAATGTGCTGGACACTGACCTGAGTGCCTTCCAGAAGACTGTAGACGTGAATATTCGCGGCTATTTTTTCATGTCGGTCGAAGCGGGAAAATTGATGCGCGAAGGTGGCGGCGGCAGCATTATCAATGTCGCCTCGATCAACGGGGTTTCTCCCGGTGTGTTCCAGGGCATCTATTCGGTGACCAAGGCCGCCGTCATCAACATGACCAAGGTGTTCGCCAAGGAATGCGCGCCGTTTGGCATTCGTTGCAATGCGCTGCTGCCCGGTCTTACCGATACCAAATTTGCTTCGGCACTGGTCAAGAACGATGCGATCCTGAATATGGCCTTGCAGCAGATCCCGCTCAAACGAGTGGCCGCGCCCAGCGAAATGGCGGGCGCAGTGCTGTACCTGGCCAGCGAGGCGTCCAGTTACACCACGGGCGTCGCGCTGAATGTGGACGGCGGATTTCTGTCCTGAGCCCGAACGCAACCTGACATGGAAACGGCTTGGGGTTAAGATGCGCGGCTTCTGACGCAGCCTTTTCTGCGCCAACTGCCCTATAAGCCCTTCCCCATGCCATTTGAATTCAGTGTTGACCTGACTACCCTGGCGGTGCTCGCCGTTGTTGCCTTTGTTGCCGGATTCATCGACGCCATCGCCGGTGGCGGTGGCCTGCTGACCGTGCCGGCGCTAATGACCGCCGGTTTGCCGCCGCATCTGGTCTTGGGCACCAACAAACTCAGTTCCACTTTTGGTTCAGGTGTCGCCAGCTTCACGTTTTATCGGCGCAACCTGTTCGATCCCCGCCAATGGGTGCATGCGTTGGTGGGGACTGCTGTCGGCGCAGTGATCGGCGCGGTGGTGGCGCATTACTTGCCCGCTGAATGGTTGAACCAGATGCTGCCGGTGATCGTGTTCGGCTGCGGCTTGTATCTTCTGTTCGGTGGTACGCCCAAGGCGCCGCTGGACAGCAATGCCCCGATCAAAAAGAAGTGGCAGCTGCCCCAAGGCCTGGGTCTGGGCTTCTACGACGGCGTGGCTGGCCCCGGCACCGGCGCTTTCTGGACGGTCAGCAGTTTGTTGATCTACCCGCTGGATCTGGTCAAGGCCAGCGGCGTGGCGCGCAGCATGAACTTCGTCAGCAACGCCGCCGCGCTGTCGGTATTCATCTTTTCCGGTCAGGTGGATTGGCCGATAGGCCTGACGATGGGCGTGGCAGTCATGGCAGGTGCCCATTTCGGGGCCAAAAGTGCGATCAAGGGCGGTGCAAAATTCATCCGCCCGGTATTCATCACCGTCGTCCTGGGGTTGACCGTTCGCCTAGCCTGGCAACACTGGTTCGGCGGTGCCTAAACGCCGCGCCACATAAGAATCGATCAGGTAGCGGGCGATAGAGCGGCTGGCCGGCAGCGCTGGCAGATCGTGGATGCTGAACCAGCGGGCATCTTCGATTTCGTCGGCCTGAGGCACGATGTCGCCGCTTTCGTACTGCGCGTGGAAACCCAGCATCATCGAATGGGGAAACGGCCAGCATTGGCTGCCCATATAAACGATGTCCTTGATCTTGAGCTGCACCTCTTCCATGACCTCTCGATGCACGCAGTCTTCCACCGACTCTCCCGGTTCGGCAAAACCCGCCAGGGTGCTGTAGACGCCGGTAACGAAGCGCGGCGAACGCGCCAGGAGCACTTCGTCACCTCGCGTGATCAAGACGATCATGCTCGGTGAGATGCGCGGATAGAACCGCAGGTTGTCATGCTCGCAATACATTGCTCGCTCGCCCGGCACTTGCTGAGTGGGCCGCCCGCAACTCCCGCAATAACGATGCTCACGCGCCCAGGTGCTGATCTGCGCCGCATAGCCGAGTTTCTGAAAGACAGCGAAATCGCCCTCCAGCATGAACTGCCGAAGCCCCTGCCAGCGACAACCGTCGATTTCCACCGTGCCCTTGAGCACCAGGACGAAGACCGGTTCGCCATCAAAGTGACCAATACCGTGTTCGCCGATCACCGGCAGGTCCTGGCTTTTCAGCCATGCGCGGGGAAACATCACGCCGTTGTCGTCCAGCAGGAAACCTTGCTCGCCATTGACCACCGCCCAGCCGCCCGTTACCTCGGTATCCAGCACAGCGGTACTCCAGCGTTTAAGGCTTGTCATGGAACCCTCCCTTCACTCAATTCTCGAATATCGGTTTCTGCTTGCTCATGTGCGCAACCATGGCCAGCTTCAGATCCGCTGATTGCAGCATGGCAGCGTTCCAGATAGCAACGTGTTCGAGACCGTCATCGATCCGGTGGTCGCGCATGTAGGTGATCATTTCCTTGGTGCCGGCAATTGCAATCGGGGACTTGGAGGCTATTTCACGGGCGATGGCGAACACGCCTTCCAGCAACGCCGGCAGATCCTCGAAGGTTTTATTGACCAGGCCGATGCGCTGCGCTTCCTGGGCCAGAACGGTGCGCCCGGTATAGGCGAGTTCACGCATCATGCCGTCGCCGATGATGCGCGGCAGACGTTGCAAGGTGCCGACATCCGCCGCCATGCCCATGTCTATCTCACGAATGGCGAATTTCGCATCTTCAGCGGCATAGCGCATATCGCACGCGGAAATCAGGTCGATGGCCCCGCCCAGGCAGTAGCCCTGAATCGCTGCCAACACGGGTTTGCGGCAGTTATCGACGGCGCTGAAGGATGCCTGTAGCCGCAGGATCGTGCGTCGCAGGGTGCGCGCGTTACGCCCGACGTCTTTGCCCAGCTCGTTGGCCAGCGACGCGAGCATCATCAAGTCGATGCCTGAGGAAAAGTGTTTTCCCGCACCGCTGAGCACCACCACCCGTACGTCATCGGTGTCGTCGACCCACTGGAATATCTCTATGATTTCGGACCAGAACGCCGCGTCCATGGCATTGACCTTGTCCGGTCGATTGATCTGCACATGAGCGATGTGCTCGTTGACCTCAACGACAAATGCTTGATAGTCGGGCACGAGTGACTCCTTGAAGGGTGATTTTTATTGTTGCCGACGGCGCAGCGTCAGCCGACAGACTATAACAAGGGTTAATGACCGCTCGTAAGGCGGTGGTTGCGCCATTTCCAGGACCTGCAGCGGCGTTGGTTGCGTGGAAAAAGGCGAAGCTATCAGGCGAAATTGTGAACCGCCGATTCCCGCAGCGGTCCAGTATCAAGTAGCCGATCTTCACGCTACAAGCAGTACGCGGTCCTGCCAGCCAACCGGCACCCTGCAGCATCGCGCTAAATTTTCTCAGGTCGCGAGAGGGCGATTTTTGATCACATCAAAAGCAGCAACCGGCATCGTGGGTCTGGACGACATTCTTTCTGGAGGTCTGTCTCGACGTCATGTGTTTCTCCTCGAAGGAGAACCCGGAACAGGTAAAACCACCGTAGCGTTGCATTTTCTTCAGGCAGGTGCGCTAGCGGGCGAAGTTTGCCTGTACATCACGCTTTCGGAAACCGACCGTGAGTTGCGTGAAGGCGCAATGTCCCACGGCTGGGAGCTGGGTAAAAACATTGTCATTTTCGAACTGACGCCACCGGAAAGCCTGCTCAACGCAGAGAATCATCAGAGTCTGCTGTATTCTTCGGACCTGGAATTGGGCGAAGCCACGCGGCAGATTTTCGAAGTGGTCGAACGCGTCAAGCCGACCCGGGTGGTGATTGACAGCCTGTCGGAGATTCGCCTGTTGGCGCAGAGCTCCTTGCGCTACCGTCGGCAGATTCTTTCCATCAAACATTACTTCGCGCGCTTTGACGCAACTGTCTTGCTGCTCGACGACCTGACCACTGAAGCACTGGACAAGACTGTGCACAGTGTTGCCCACGGCGTGATTCGCCTTGAAGAACTCAATCCTAACTACGGCGCCGAACGTCGTCGTTTGCGCGTCGTGAAATATCGCGGGCAGAAGTACCGAGGCGGGTTCCACGATTTCACGATCATGGCCGACGGCATTCACGTGTTTCCAAGGCTGGTGGCTGCCGAGCATCGCAACCAGTACAAGCGAGAAGTCGTCTCCAGCGGCATCGTCGAACTTGATTCGCTGCTGGGTGGCGGCATCGACAGCGGCTCCAGTACCTTGATCCTCGGCCCGGCCGGTACCGGTAAATCGCTTATCTCCATGGTCTTCGCTGCGGCTGCGGTAGCGCGGGGCGAACGTGTCGGCCTGTTTATCTTCGATGAAGAAATGGGCTTGCTGTTCAACCGCATGAACAAGCTGGGTATCGACCTGGTTGCCTTGCAGGAAACCGGCAATCTGCTGATCGAACAAGTGGATGCGGCTGAACTGTCGCCAGGCGAGTTCGCCCATCGGGTGCGCAGCTGCGTGGACAAGAAGCAGATCAAGACCGTTGTGATCGATAGCATCAACGGCTATCAGGCGGCGATGCCTGAAGAGAACGCACTGGTGCTGCACATGCATGAGCTGTTGCTCTATCTCAACCGTCAGGGTGCATCGACGTTCATGACCGTGGCTCAACATGGGCTGGTGGGCGACATGCGCGCTCCGGTCGACATCACTTATCTGGCCGACACCGTGATTCTGCTGCGTTATTTCGAAGCCACGGGGCAGGTACGCCGCGCGATTTCAATCATCAAGAAACGCACCGGCACTCACGAATCGACCATCCGCGAATACCGCATCAGCAGCAACGGCCTTAAAATCGGCGCTCCGCTCGAGGCCTTCCAGGGTGTGTTGCGCGGTGTTCCTCACTACTTTGGCGAGAACAAGCCGTTATTGCCGGACGATGAGGTGTGAGTACGCCAGGTCTATTTTCGGAGCGGGCGATCATTCTCGCCCCGCGTGGACGTGACAGCCAGATCGCATTGGCGCTGTTGCAGGAAGCCGGATTTCCCGCGATGGCGACCCCTAATCTTGTCGAACTGAGCAAGGAACTCAGTTCGGGGGCAGGCATGGCGATCATTGCCGACGAGGCGCTGCGCGGCGCCGACATCAGCATGCTGCTTGAAACGCTCAAGTGCCAGCCTGCCTGGTCCGACATTCCTATTGTCCTGCTGACGCACCATGGCGGGCCTGAACATAACTCGTCGGCGTATCTGGGTGCGCTGCTGGGCAACGTAACCTTCCTTGAACGCCCTTTCCACCCCGCAACCCTGGTCAGCCTGGTCACGACGGCGGTTCGAGGCCGTCGTCGTCAGTACGAAGCCCGGGCACGCATGGAAGACCTGCTGGAAAGCGAGCAACGCCTGCAAAACGCGCTGAAAGCAGGCAGATTAGGTTCATGGCAGCTGGAAGCGGAGTTTCTGACCCTGACCTGCTCGGCCATCAGCAGGTCGCATTATGGCCGGGACGAAGGGGACACTTTCGCTTATGCCGATTGGCTGGACTCGGTTTACGCCGAAGATCAACCGCGCATGCAGTCGGCCCTGCAGCGCAGTCTCGATTCAGGCGACGACTTCATCATCGAGTATCGCAACGTCTGGCCTGATGGTTCCTTGAATTGGGTTGATGTCCGCGCCAGAGCAATCCGGGCCAAAAACGGCAGGGTCAGTTCACTGGCGGGCGTGACGTCTGACATCACTGAGCGCAAGCAGGCCGAAGCCGAGTTGCGACGCCTCAACGAAACACTGGAACAGCAGGTTGAAGAGCGCACCTCGCAACTGCGCCATAACGAAGAAGTGCTGCGCCAGTCGCAAAAGATGGAAGCAGTCGGGCAGCTGACTGGCGGCATTGCTCACGACTTCAACAACATGCTGACCGGGATCATCGGCAGTCTGGAGTTGCTGCGCAGGCGCCTGGCCCGAGGGCGCACCGAAGACCTGGACAGCCTGATCGATCTGGGTGTGACCTCGGCCAACCGTGCCGCCGCCCTGACCCACCGCTTGCTGGCCTTTTCCCGTCGGCAGTCACTGGATTCCAAGCCGGTACAAATGAATCAGCTGGTCAACTCCATGGGCGAGCTGATCCACCGCAGCCTCAATGAAAGCATCCGCCTGGAAATGCGCCTCAATGAACAATTGTGGACCGCCGAGGCTGACCCGAATCAACTGGAAAGCGCCCTGCTCAACCTGGTGTTGAACGCGCGTGACGCCATGCCCGACGGTGGCCTGCTGTTGGTCGAAACCTTCAATCAGCGCCTGGACCGGTCGTTTACCGATGCCCATGAGAATCTGCTGCCCGGCGACTACGTGGTGCTCAGCGTCAGCGACACCGGTTACGGCATGCCGGAGACAGTCATCAGCCGCGCCTTCGACCCGTTCTTCACCACCAAGCCCATCGGTCAGGGCACCGGGCTTGGGCTGTCGATGATCTACGGGTTCAGCAAGCAGTCCCATGGTCACGTGTCGATCAAGAGTGAAGTAGGCAAAGGCACGACGGTGCAGTTGTTCCTGCCGCGTTTCAAGGGCGAGCAAATCCAGGATGATCTTGCTTTTGAACCCAACGCCACCCAGGCAAATGCTGGCGAGACGGTATTGATCGTCGAAGATGATCCGGCGGTCCGTGCGCTGGTCAGTGAGGTGCTCAGCGAGTTGGGTTATCAGTTCGTGGTTGCCGGGGCGGCTGATGCCGCAGTGCCTATCCTGGAGTCCGCGCAGCGCATCGATCTATTGATCAGTGACGTCGGCCTTCCCGGCATGAACGGGCGGCAGCTGGCTGAAATCGGGCGCCAACTGCGACCGGGCCTCAAGGTGCTGTTCATTACCGGCTATGCCGAGCACGCCGCCGTGCGTGCAGGTTTCCTCGATGACGGCATGCAAATGATCACCAAACCGTTCGCCTTCGATCATTTGACGGCCAAGGTTCGGGAAATGATTGAAGCCTGACACGCGGGCCTTTCGACGCCATTGACCTGACCGTCAGTGGCGTCATCACGACACAGTTTCTCAGGAAAGCAGGCTTTGAATCTGGGAATGCAAACTGTCCATGGTGAACGGCTTGGCGAGGATCGGAGCCTTGAGCGCAATCGGGCTGCCGGAATCAAGAATTTCCGCGGGATAACCGCTGATAAAAATGACCTTCAGTTCAGGCCGCAGTTTGACCGCCGGCTCGGCAATCATCACGCCGGAAATCCCGCCTGGCAGCCGATAATCGGTAATCATCAGATCGAGGTGGGGCTTGGTCGCCAGTATTTCAAATGCTTGCTCGCCATTTTCCGCCTGCAACACGCGATAGCCCTCGCCTGATAGATAATCAGCGAGCAGCATTAAAATCAGCGGTTCGTCTTCGACGATGAGTACGACATTTTCTGCATCAGAGCTCATTGGATTGCCTTCGATCTATAAATAGCTGCCATTACGACCGTGCAGCGTCTCGTAGGTTGCGCGGATATCGGATTAATCTGCCCAACGCCTTGATTCCTCAAAGCGGCAGACAGACGCGGAACAGCGAGCCCTGGCCTTCCTCGCTCTCGACGCTGATCGTCCCGCCGTGAGCCGCGACGATTTGATCAGAGATGAACAATCCCAGGCCCAGTCCATGAACCGCATGATTGGCGGAAACCCGCTCGAATTGCTGGAAGATGCGTTTCTGGTTTTCCGGACTGACACCGATACCTTCATCGCGCACATCAACCCGGGCCTGACCCTCCTCGCTGTACACCCGAACGCGGATCGGTTTACGGGCGCCGTAGCGCAAGGCGTTGGTCAGCAGGTTGGCGACCACTTGCTCAATGCGAAACTCGTCCCAGACGCCGATTACCGGATCGTCAGCGGTGAAACTCACGGTCGAGCCGGCTGCAGCGATTTGCGCGGAAAAACTCTCCAGAAGATTGCTGACCAGTTCCACCAGATCGAATGGGCTGGTACGAATCGATAACTTGCCCGTGCGGATGCGGGAAACATCAAGCATGTCTTCGATCAGACGAATCAGGCTCTGGATCTGCCGCTCGTCACGATCGACCATAGCGCGCAGCTTCTCCAGCGTGAACGCGGCCATGTTGTCCTTGGCCAGATGCAGTTTGCGCAGCTGGGTTTCCAGGATCAGCCCGTTCAACGGCGTGCGCACTTCGTGGGAGACGATCGACATGAAGTCATCACGCATGCGTACCGCACGTTCGAGCTCGTTCTGCGTGACCTGCAATTGCTTGAGCAACGCCTCCTGTTCCTGGCGGCTTTGTTCAAGCTCCTCGACCTGCTCCTTCATGGCCTTGCGCTGGCGATAGAGATCGACAAACACGTTGACCTTGCTTTTGACCGCGTGGATATCCAGGGGCTTATGCAGGAAATCCACCGCGCCGCTTTCGTAACCCTTGAACGCGTAGTTGAGCTCACGACCGGCCGCACTGACGAACACGATGGGAATGCTCTTGGTGCGCTCGGTGCTGCGCATCAATTCTGCCAGCTCAAAACCATTCATTCCCGGCATCTGCACGTCGAGGATCGCCAGGGCGAACTCATGTTGCAGCAGCAGAGACAGTGCTTCATCCGCTGACAGCGCCTTGAATACGGCGCGATCTTCACGCTTGATCAAGGCTTCGAGCGCCAACAGGTTTTCTGGCAGGTCATCGACGATCAGCAGCTTGGCCTGAATATGACTCAACATGCGATTCTTTCCAGCTCGGTCAATAGTTCGCCGATGTCATGCAAAGGCAGCAAATAGTCAGGCTCGTGCAGTGCCAGCGCCGCTTCAGGCATGGTGCGCGCCTGAGCCTGATTCGGATCCTGTACCACGGTCATTCCCCCTCCCTGCTTGATGTACGCCAGGCTTGCGGCGCCGTCGGGATTGGCACCGGTCAGCAAAATACCCGCGAGCCGGGCGCCGAAGGCATCGCCGGCCGAACTGAACAAAATGTCGATGCTGGGTCGCGAATAAAACACCCGATCTTCCTGACTGAGCGAAAGGCTCAGATCAGTCTCCACCGACAAGTGATAACCCGGTGGCGCGAAATACAACGTGCCGGGCACGATACTTTCCTTGTCATCGGCTTCCTTGACCGGAATCGGCAAGCGCGCCTGGAACACCTGGGCCAGTTGGCTGCGGCGCTCTTCGGGCACATGCAATACCGTCAGAATCGGCAAGCGAAAACCGGGTTTGATTGCGCTGAAAATCTTCAACAAGGCTTCCACGCCACCCGCCGACGCGCCCACGACAATCGCGTCAACCACGGGTAACACTTGTTCAGTCGATTCGCCGCTGCTGAAAGTTGTCTTCATGACTTGCGATAGATCCGTTCCTGTTTCACCAAAGCTTCGAAACTTTTGCTGTAAGCAGAAAAATCCAGGGTTTCCTTGCTGCCCAATACCAGAAAGCCGCGATGACAAAGCGAATCATGGAACAACCCGAACGCTCGGTCCTGAAGCTTTTTATTGAAATAAATCAATACATTGCGGCATGAAATCAGTTGAGTTTCAGAGAATACGCTGTCGGTTGCAAGACTGTGGTCGGCGAATGTCACGTTCTCACGCAGGGTCTTGTCGAAAATCGCGTACTCATAGGCGCCAGTGTAATAATCGGAAAACGCCCGCTGCCCGCCCGCCTTAAGATAATTCTGGTTATAGGCGCGCACGTTCTCCAGAGAAAAGATGCCCTGTTTGGCCTTCTCCAGAGAGGTGGGGTTTATGTCAGTGGCGTAGATAATCGTGCGATCCAGCAGGCCTTCTTCACGCAGCAGAATGGCCATCGAATAGACCTCTTCCCCCGTGCTGCAGCCGGCGATCCAGATTTTGATCGACGGGTAGGTTCTGAGCAACGGCACGACTTCCTGACGGATTGCCAGAAAATGCCCGGGGTCGCGAAACATCTCGCTGACCGGAATGGTCAGAAATTGCAGCAACTGCATGAACGCCGCGGGATCGTGCAACACCCGTTCCTGCAAGGCAGAAATGGTCGAGCAGTCGAACTGACGCAACGCATGGTTGACCCGTCGCTTGACCGACGCACCGGAATAATCCCGAAAGTCGTAGCTGTATTTGAGATAAATCGCCTCGATCAGCAGGCGTAGTTCTATCTCGGTGTCTCGATCCTGATGCATAGGCCAGCCTGGTGATGAAGTCGAAAGCTCAAATTTGGCCGCGGAAACTCAAATACGTTCCATTTTCGGCAACCAGACGCGGATCAGCGAAAACAGCCGATCCAGGTCGATAGGCTTGGCCAGATAATCATTGGAGCCGGACTGCAGGCAGCGCTCCTGATCGTCCTTCATGGCTTTGGCAGTCACCGCGATAATCGGCAGTTTGCGCCAGCGCGGGTCCTTGCGGATCTCGGTGGTCGCTTCATAGCCATCCATTTCGGGCATCATCACGTCCATCAGGACCAGATCGATATCTTCGACTTCATTGAGCTTGCTGATTGCCTCGATGCCATTTCTGGCGATTTCCACCACCGCGCCCTTGTGTTCCAGCGCGCTGGTCAGGGCAAAGATGTTGCGCACGTCGTCATCGACCACAAGGATCTTGCGACCTTCAAACACTTTGTCCCGGCTACGGGCGGTCTTGAGCATTTTTTGCCGCTCGTTAGAAAGCTGCGACTCGACCTTGTGCAGGAACAGCGTCACTTCATCGAGCAGGCGCTCCGGCGAGCGTGCGCCCTTGATGATGATCGAGCGCGAATACTTCATCAGCTCGGCTTCTTCATCCCGGGTCAGGTTGCGTCCGGTGTAGACGATGACGGGTGGGAAGGCGCAGATTTCCTCGGTGGACATGCGTTTGAGCAGGTCGTTGCCGAGCATGTCCGGCAGCTTGAGGTCGATGATCATGCAGTCATAGACATTGTCGCGCAGCAGATCGAGGGCATCCTGGGCAAAGCCCACTGCGGTGATTTCAATATCGTCATCGCCGATCAAGCGCGCGATGCTGTCACGCTGCAAGGCGTCGTCTTCGACCAACAGGATGCGTTTGACCTTCTGGGTCAGCTTGGCTTCGAGCTTGGCAAAGACATCCTTGAGTTCTTCGCGGGTGGTCGGTTTGACGGCGTAACCCACCGCGCCCATGTGCATCGCCGCTTCCTGGCGATCCTCGACAGAAATGACATGGACCGGAATATGTCGGGTCGAGGCCAATTCCTTGAGACGTTGCAAAACAGTGAGGCCTGAGTGATCCGGCAAGCGCATGTCCAGCAAAATCGCGTCCGGTACGAATTGCGCCGCCAGATTGAAGCCGTCGTCGGCTGCGTGAGCGACGAGGCAGTGATAACCCAATTCATGGGCCAGATCGAAGAGGATCTGCGCGAACGCCACCTCGTCTTCAATCACCAGGATACAGCGCTTGGTGAACGGGCCCTTGTCGCGGTCATCGGCAAAGCTGGCAACCGGTGTCACTGGCACTGCCACGGCGACTGGCGCAGCCGGAACCGGCGCAACCCAGGCCACGGGCGGCGAGGCCACAACCGCAACAGGTTCCTGGCCATATTCCAGCTGAACCTGCTCAACGTACTGCTCCGGCAGCACCAGGGTGAAAATGCTGCCCTGCCCCGGTGCACTGGTCACGCTGATCGAGCCGCCTAGCAAAGCGGCCAGGTCCCGGGAAATCGACAGCCCCAGCCCGGTGCCGCCGTAACGGCGATTGGTCGTCCCGTCAGCCTGACGGAATGCCTCGAAGATGCTCTGCTGTTGCTCTTCGGCGATCCCAATCCCGGAATCGCGCACGGTAAAGGCAATGCCGGCGCCGGGCTGACGGGACACGATCATGCTGACCATGCCGGTTTCGGTGAACTTGATGGCATTGGAAAGCAGGTTTTTCAGAATCTGTTCCAGACGCTGGCGGTCGGTGTACAACAACGTCGGCGCGCCCGCCTGTAACTCCACATGGAAGTCCAGCTTCTTGTCGTTCGCCAGCGGCTCGAACATGGAGCGCAGACCTTCAACCAGACGCGCCACGCTGCTGTTTTCCGGCCGCATATCGAGTTTGCCGGCCTCGACTTTGGAAATATCCAGAATGTCATTGATCAGGTTGAGCAGGTCGTTGCCCGCCGAATAGATCGACTCGGCGAACTTGACCTGCTCGGCCGTGAGGTTTTCCGCCGGGTTCTCGGCCAGTAGTTTGGCCAGGATCAGCGAGCTGTTGAGCGGCGTGCGCAACTCATGGGACATGTTGGCGAGGAATTCAGACTTGTACTTGCTGGAGCGCTGCAATTCATCGGCACGGGCTTCAAGCTCGATCTGTGCGATGTGCAACTCTTCGTTATTACGATCCAGCGCGTCACGCTGATCCGACAACGCCTGGCCTTGCTCGGCCAGCTGCTCATTAGTCTGCTCAAGCTCGGCCTGCTGGGTTTCAAGATGCGTCTGGGATTCCTTGAGGATTCGCGACTGCTCTTCAAGCTCTTCGTTGGCGGTGCGCAGCTCTTCTTGCTGCACTTGCAGTTCTTCATTGAGCTGCTGGGTTTCGGCCAGGACCTCCTGAAGACGCTGACGATACCGCGCCGCTTCAATGGAAGTGCCAACGTTGCCGGCGATCAGCTCCATGAACTCAAGGTCCTGTTCAGTCAACGGACGCAGGAACCCCAGTTCGATGACGCCATTGACGTGATCATCGTTGCTGGTAGGAATCACAACCACGCTGCGCGGCGAGCCCTCGCCCAAACCGGAGGTGACTTTGAAGTAATCAACGGGAACGTCTTCAAGCTTGATGATCTGCTTTTGCAGAGCGGCCTGACCGACGATGCCCTCGCCGCTGTAAATCGAATGCTCGTTGTTTTCCTGCTCCCGGGAAAAACCGTAGCACGCCACGCGTTTGAGCCCGCCGTGTTCCTGACTGACATATACCGCCGACACCACAGCGCCCAGGTACTGCGCAAAAAACTGCAACACGTTGGAGCCGAGCATGCCCAAGGTCAGCTGCCCCAGCACTTGCTCGGCCAGCTCACTCTGACCGTTTCGCAGCCAGGCGACTTTCTGCAGGCGCTCGGCGTTGGTTTCCTGAAGCTTGAGGTTGTTGGCATAACTGGTGGACAAGGCGACCATGTCCCTGCGGCCGACAAACGCCAGCAGGCCACTGACGCTCAAGACAAATATCAGATACAGCGCGGTAGAAAGGATCGTGGTCCGCGTGACGTCGTCGTTGCGGGTCAGGCGCAGTTGTTGCTCGGTCGCGACAAACTGCTCATATTCGTTGCGAATTTCATCGGTCAGGCGCTTGCCGCGCCCGGCTTGTACAGCCGCTGAGTAGTCGCCGTTCTGGCGCCGAAGCGCGATCATTTCCAGCGCGTATCTGTTCCACTCATCCTGCAGCGCGGTCAGACGCTTGAGACGGTCAACCTGAGACGGGTTATCGGCGACCAGCGCTTCCAGCCCCTTGAGTTCGGCGGCGATTCCGGGCTTGGCAACTTCGTAAGGGTCCAGGAAATGATCATCACCGGTCAGCAAATACCCGCGCATACCGGTTTCCATGTCGATGGACAGCTTGAGCGCGCGGTTGGTGTTGTTGATCACCCGGTCAGTATGTTCAACCCACTGAATCACGGATAACAGATAGGTGATCAAGCCGATAAAGAACACCGCGCTGATTGCACCGACGGCCAGCGGCAAACTGACATTGCGGCTCAGCAGTTTACGGAAACGTTGCTCATCGACGGTAGACGAATGGATCATGAGAAGTCCCAAGCGTTTTATCAAAACGTGGGAGTTTGCCGCAATCTTTAGTAAAAGACTCTCATTTCTGATACATCGGGTTGAAATTTCAGAACTTTTGTAACGATTTCATCCCTTGATGGCCAAGGAATGTCACCATTAGACGGGTGCCCCCCCTCAAATGAAGGTTTCTGATAGCCAGCGGGAACTTCCGGAGGCGTTTCACTTACTCATAAACGGGCGACACTATTCCGCCTCGACCACCGTCATTTTTTCAAGGAAACCCATCATGTCTGCCAGCACCATTCTCGTCGTCGAAGACGACAACATTGTGCGCATGCTGATCGTCGACGTTCTTGAGGAGCTGGAATACAAAGTGCTGGAAGCTGAAGATGGAGACAAGGCGCTAACGTTTCTTGGAAACGAAGATCAGAAAATCCATCTGATGATGACCGATCAGGGCTTGCCTGGCATGACTGGTACCGAACTGGCGGTCGAGGCTCGCAAGCTCCGCCCCGCGCTGCCCGTGTTATTCGCCAGCGGCTACTCGGAAATCATTGAGGTGCCGGCTGACATGCATTCGATTGGCAAGCCGTTTTCCATTGATCAGCTGCGTGACAAGGTTAAAAACATCCTTGAACAAGCCTGATCCCCGTCAATCAATGGCTGCCCACAACGCCGAAGCTGTCCGCGTCCTGATTATTGGCTACGTCTGGCCGGAACCACGTTCTTCGGCTGCCAGCGGCCACATGATGCAGCTGATCCACTGCTTTCTCGAACAGGGCTGGGACATTACCTTCGCCAGCCCGGCAACAGAGGGCGAGCATGTGGCGGATCTGACCGCCCTGGGTATTGCACGCGTGCGCATCGAGCTCAATAACAGCAGCTTCGACGCCTTTGTCAGCGAACTGGCCCCGAATATCGTGTTGTTCGATCAATTCATGATCGAAGAGCAATTCGGCTGGCGCGTCGAAAAGCATTGTCCCGACGCCCTTCGCATTCTGGAAACTTCGGACCTGCAAAGCCTGCGCAATACCCGTCACTTACAGCTCAAGCAGTTTATTGAGAACAGTACGCAAGCTGATGATTTAACGGGTTATTTTGCATCATCAGAAGCCACGATCTATTCCGCAATGGCAATCAGTGACCTGGCGCAACGGGAGGTGGCAGCGCTGTATCGTTGCGATCTGAACCTGATGACCTCGGATGTGGAAATCCAGTTGCTCACGGGCCGGTTTGGCATGCCTGGGGCGCTGTTGCATTGGTGTCCGCTGATGGTCGACGGGCGAATCGATGCCCCTCCTTCGTTTGAGGAGCGGGCTAACTTCCTCAGCATTGGCAACTTCCGTCACGCCCCCAACTGGGACGCGGTGTTGTGGCTCAAGAGCGCCGTCTGGCCTCTGATTCGCCAGCAATTGCCCAAGGCGCAACTGCACATTTACGGCGCTTACACGCCACCCAAGGCCACCGCGCTGCACAATCCCGCTCAGGGTTTCCACATCATGAATTGGGCTGAGGACGCCTTGCAGGTCATGTCCCAGGCCCGAGTCTGTCTGGCGCCTTTGCGTTTCGGCGCGGGCATCAAGGGCAAAATTGTCGATGCCATGTTGTGCGGAACACCAACGGTCACCACGCCAATCGGCGCCGAGGCCATGCACGGCGAAATGCCCTGGCCCGGCACCATCGCCAACAGCGCCACAGCGATGGCCGATGCAGCCATTCGCTTGTATCAACACCGGAATCTATGGCAGGAAGCACAGCAGGCCGGCTGGGACCTGCTTGAAGCGCGCTATCAGCATCGACAACATTGCGCGAGCCTGATCGAGCGCATCAGCGACCTGCGGCAAAACCTGCAGGAACACCGAACCGCAAATTTCACGGGGGCGATGCTGCGCCACCATCACCACAAAAGCACCAAGTACATGGCGCAGTGGATTGAAGCGAAGAATCGCCTGCCGTAAGGCTCGTGTTGGAGCGAGGCTTGCACGCGAATCAGTCACCCCGGTGGCGCAGATGCACCGCGTCATCGTTCTTAGCGAGCAAGCTCGGCTCCTACAGTTCGGTATCCGTTGGAGTCTTGCTCGCGAAGCGGTCTATCTATTTCAGGGATTCCAGCCTGCGCAGCAGATACGTATCCATGATCCAGCCTTTGTCCTGACGCGCCCTCTGCCTGACGTCCCTGATGCGTTCGCAAACGTCGTCCAGCTCGCCAGCAATCAGAACCTCGTCAGCAGTGCCCAGGTAGGCGCCCCAATAAATATGCAGGCCCTGGCCGACAAACTGCTCGAAGGTGCAATGGGCGTCGAGCATTACCAGCACGTTGTCCACACTCGCGCCCTGCTCCGCTGCCAGGCGTCGGCCGGTGGTGATGTGGATAGGCTCGCCGATCCGGTTCAGCGCCACGCGATGTTGCGCCGCCAGCACCTGAACACTGGATATGCCCGGAATGACCGCGTAATCGAATTCGATTTTCCCCCGGCTCAGCACTCGCTCAAGAATGCGCAGCGTACTGTCGTAAATCGACGGATCGCCCCACACCAGAAACCCGCCGACTTCATCAGCCTTGAGTTCGTCGTCGATCAGCTGCTCGAACAACACCGCGCGCTGCTCGTGCCAGCGCTCGACCCCGGCTTCATAGGATGCGGGATCAGTTTCACGCTGCGGGTCCCGGACGACGACCATCCGATAGTCGGGATCGGTGATGTAACGCTGGCAGATCTCTTTCCTTAGCCGCAGCAAGTCATCGTCGGCGTAACCTTTATCCAGAATAAAAAACACCTTGGCACTATTCAGCGCGTTGATGGCCTGAACAGTGATGTGTTCGGGATGGCCTGCGCCGATGCCGATCAGAAGGACAGTTTTCATTGCATGCATCCCGCAAATGGACAGGCATTGCCTACCGCCGCTGGCGAAGGCACATTAGTCACTTGGCAACTCCTTGAACGGCCGCCGCATGACAAAAACAACAAGAGTCACCGATCCTTCCTACGAACTGATGGACGATCACAACGGGTTGTCGATTATCTATCGCGAACACGGCTTCCCGTGTCCGCTGGTGCGCTGGCACTTTCATAAAGAGTATGAGCTGCACCTGATCGTCGCCAGCTCGGGCAAAGTCTTCGTCGGCGATTACATTGGCAATTTTTACCCTGAAAGCCTGTTCCTGACCGGCCCGAATCTGCCACACAACTGGATCAGCCAGATTGAGGAAGATCAAGTCATCCCCAAGCGCGACATGCTGGTAAATTTCACCGACGAGTTGTTCGAGAGCGGCAACCAGGTCTTCGCCGAACTCAAAACCCTGGCGCCCCTGTTGGAACGCGCGCAGTCGGGCATCGAATTCCGCTGCCGGCGCACCATTGCCCAGGCCATGAAGCTGATGCAGAAAATCGCCGACGCCAAGGGCATCAGTCGCCTCGGGCACTTCTTTATCCTCCTGGAATTATTGGCTGCCAGCGACGACTACCAGCTGTTGTCCGGCAGCACCTGCGCGCAAATGGCCGACGAGCACAGTATCGATCGCACCAACCGCGCCGTTGACTATATTTTTGCCCACTACGCGCGGGAACTGCCGCTGGAGGAAGTTGCCGATTACCTGGGCATGAAACCAGCGTACTTCTCGCGGGTCTTCAAGCAGGCGACCGGGCGCTGTTTCGTCGAGTTCGTCAATCGCCTGCGGATCAGCAAATCCTGCGAGCTGCTGGCCGACGGCGACAAACCGGTCACTGATGTGTGTTTCGAGTCCGGTTTCAACAATATTTCCAACTTCAACCGACGCTTTCAGCAGCTCAAAGGCATGACGCCTTCACATTATCGCCGTCTGGCCGTTCAGCGCCTGACCGAGCAGAACCTGTACTGATTCACCCCTCCCCGATCCTCATCGTCTACGCTCAAACAGCGCTGTTGGCTGTTGCAGCGTGGTGGGGAAAGCTTTCGTCGCGATCAGCGAGTGCAAAATAGTATCAGTTGCAGTGCGGCGCAGGATTTGTCATTGCGCCTGCGTCCCGTTGTAATCAGTACACATCTTCCTTGCCTCCGGAAGAGACAAAAACAATAACCGACCTTCTGCAGCTCTCTGGGCGAAGAAGAGGAGTGATCGATGAAGACCTCAGCAAAACTGCTACTTGCAAGCACCTGCCTGACGCTCAGCGGCTTGGTGAGCGCCGAGACCGTAACCATCGCAACCGTCAACAACAGTGACATGATCCGCATGCAGCGGTTGTCCAAGACTTTCGAAGCCCAGCATCCTGACATCAAGCTCAACTGGGTTGTGCTCGAAGAGAACGTGTTGCGTCAACGCCTGACCACCGACATCGCCACCAAAGGCGGCCAGTTCGACGTGCTGACCATTGGCATGTACGAAGCCTCGCTCTGGGGTGCCAAAGGCTGGCTGCAAGAAATGAAGGACCTGCCCGCCAGTTATGCGCTGGATGACGTGTTCCCTTCCGTGCGCGATGGTCTGTCGGTCGATGGCAAGCTGTTTGCCCTGCCGTTCTACGCCGAAAGCTCCATGACTTACTACCGGACCGACCTGTTCAAGGCCGCCGGGCTGACCATGCCGGAGCGGCCGACCTGGACGCAGATTGCTGAGTTCGCTGAAAAACTGACCGACAAATCCAAAGAGCAATACGGCATCTGCCTGCGGGGCAAGGCTGGCTGGGGCGAGAACATGGCGCTGATCAGCACCGTCGCCAACTCCTTTGGCGGGCGCTGGTTCGATGAGCAGTGGAAACCGCAATTCGATCAACCCGAATGGAAAAACGCGCTGAACTTCTACGTCAACACCATGAAGAAATCCGGCCCGCCCGGCGCATCCAGCAACGGTTTCAATGAAAACCTGGCGTTATTCAACAGCGGCAAATGCGCGATCTGGGTAGACGCCAGCGTCGCCGGTTCTTTCGTCACTGACAAAACCCAAAGCAAGGTCGCCGACAACGTCGGCTTCACCTACGCGCCCCATGAAGTCACCGACAAAGGCTCAGCCTGGTTGTACTCCTGGGCTCTGGCGATCCCCACCAGCGCGAAAAACCAGGCGGACGCCAAGACCTTCAGCAGATGGGCGACTTCCAAGAAATACGCCACGCTGGTCGCTGAGAAAGATGGCGTGTCCAACGTACCACCTGGCACCCGGGCTTCAACTTACAGCGACGCCTACATGAAAGCCGCGCCGTTCGCCAAAATCACCTTGGAGTCCCTCAAGGCGGTAACACCCAAAGCACCCACGCTCAAGCCCGTGCCTTATGTGGGCATTCAATTGGTGACCATTCCTGAATTCCAGGCAATCGGAACATCAGTCGGCCAGCAATTCTCTGCTGCGCTGGTGGGTACGACCTCCGTTGACGCGGCGCTCGCCGCGGCCCAGACCTCCACGGAGCGGGACATGAAGCGAGCGGGTTATCCGAAGAAATAGTCGCCACTGACTATCGGTCGAGGGACGCTTGTCCCTCGATACCCTGCTCACTTTTGCACCCAGGTTCGGAGCCATCATGAATACCTCAGCCGCCAATCCGCGCATGGAATCGTCCAGCGAACAACCACAGGCCAAAAAAGGCCATCTGACCAAACCCGGCTGGTTTCTGGTCAGCCCTTCAGTGTTGTTGCTGCTGGTGTGGATGATCGTCCCGCTGGGCATGACCATCTACTTTTCCCTGATTCGCTATAACCTGCTCAACCCCGGCGAGAACGAATTCGTCGGCCTGGAAAACTTCGAATACTTCGTCACCGACAGCGGCTTCCTGCCGGGCGCCACCAACACCCTGCTGCTGGTGGGCAGCGTGCTGGCGATCAGCGTGATTCTCGGCGTGCTGATCTCGGCGTTGCTGGAGGCCAGCGAGTTTTTCGGCCGGGGCATCGTGCGCGTTTTGTTGATTTCGCCGTTTTTCATCATGCCCACGGTCAGCGCGCTGATCTGGAAGAACCTGATTTTCCATCCGGTATCCGGCATCCTCGCCTCGGTGTGGAAGTTCTTTGGCGCCCAGCCCATCGACTGGCTTGCGCATTTCCCGCTGCTGTCGATCATCATCATCGTGTCCTGGCAATGGCTGCCGTTCGCCATCCTGATTCTGATGACCGCCATGCAATCGCTGGATCAGGAACAGAAAGAAGCCGCGCGCCTGGACGGCGCCGGTCCCATCGCGATTTTCTGGCACCTGACGCTGCCGCACCTGGCCCGGCCGATTGCCGTGGTGGTGATGATCGAAACAATTTTCCTGCTGTCGGTGTTCGCGGAAATCTTCACCACCACCAATGGCGGCCCCGGTTTCGCCTCGACCAACCTGGCGTACCTGATCTACAACCAGGCGCTGCTGCAATTCGACGTGGGCATGGCCTCGGCTGGCGGCCTGATTGCCGTGGTCATTGCCAATATTGCCGCGATCATCCTGATTCGGATGATCGGCAAAAACCTCACCGACAAGTCATGAGGGCCCTGCCATGATGACGCTCAAACAATCCCGCCGGCTGCAAAGCGTGCTGCTCGGCACGCTGTGCTGGGCCATTGCGGCGCTGATTTTCTTCCCGATCTTCTGGATGGTACTGACCAGCTTCAAGACCGAGATTGACGCCTTTGCCACGCCGCCACAGTTCATTTTCATGCCGACACTGGAAAACTATCTGCACATCCAGGAACGCAGCGACTACTTCCACTTTGCCTGGAACTCGGTGCTGATTTCCTTCAGCGCCACGGCGTTGTGCATGCTGATCGCGATTCCAGCCGCGTACTCCATGGCGTTCTTTGAGACCAAGCGCACCAAGAGCACGCTGCTGTGGATGCTCTCCACCAAAATGTTGCCGCCGGTGGGCGTCTTGATGCCGATCTACTTGCTGGCCAAGACCTTTGGCCTGCTGGACTCGCGCATCGCGTTGATCGTGATCTACACCCTGATCAACCTGCCCATCGTGGTCTGGATGATTTACACCTATTTCAAGGACATTCCCGGCGAAATCCTTGAAGCGTCCAGGCTGGATGGCGCCAGCACCCGTCAGGAGATCTTCAAGGTGCTGATCCCGATCTGCAAAGGCGGGCTGGCCTCGACGGCACTGCTGTCGCTGATCCTGTGCTGGAACGAGGCGTTCTGGTCGCTGAACCTGACCTCGTCGAACGCAGCGCCTTTGACCGCCTTGATCGCCTCCTACTCCAGCCCCGAAGGGTTGTTCTGGGCCAAGCTTTCGGCGGTGTCGACCCTGGCCTGTGCGCCGATCCTGATCTTCGGCTGGATCAGCCAGAAACAACTGGTGCGCGGCCTGTCGTTCGGGGCCGTCAAATGAGCAGGTCCAACCTGAATCCCATGCACTTCAAGCATAAGAACAAGAACGGAGGCCATCATGGCTAACCTCAGTATCAGAAATTTGCAAAAAGGCTTCGACGGCCACCAGATCATCAAGGGCATCGACCTGGATGTGAACGACCGTGAGTTCGTGGTCTTCGTCGGCCCGTCTGGCTGCGGCAAATCCACCCTGCTGCGTCTTATCGCAGGTCTTGAAGACGTGACTTCCGGGACCATCGAACTGGATGGCCGTGATATCACCCAAGTGACGCCAGCCAAACGCGACCTGGCCATGGTGTTCCAGACCTACGCCTTGTATCCGCACATGACCGTGGGTAAAAACCTGTCGTTCGCCCTGGACCTGGCCGGTGGCGACAAGGCCGAAATCAAACGTAAAGTCGATGAAGCAGCGCGCATTCTCGAACTCGGCCCGCTGCTGGAGCGCAAACCCAAGCAGCTCTCTGGCGGCCAGCGGCAACGTGTCGCCATTGGCCGCGCCATCGTGCGCAATCCGAAAATCTTTCTGTTTGACGAACCGCTGTCCAACCTTGACGCGGCCTTGCGCGTGCAGACCCGCCTGGAATTGTCGCGCCTGCATAAAGAGCTGCAAGCGACGATGATCTACGTGACCCACGATCAAGTGGAGGCCATGACCCTGGCCGACAAGGTTGTCGTGCTCAACGGCGGCAAGGTCGAGCAGGTCGGCTCGCCACTGGAGCTGTATCACCACCCGGCCAATCTGTTTGTCGCCGGTTTTCTCGGCACGCCGAAAATGGGCTTTCTCAAGGGCAAGGTCAGCCGTGTCGAGGCCGCTGGCTGCGAAGTCGAACTGGACGCCGGCACGCGCATCAGCCTGCCGTTCACCAATGCGCACATGAGCGTGGGCAATCCGATCACTCTGGGCATCCGCCCCGAGCATTTGAATCTCGCCAGAGAAGGCGATTGCCAGTTGCAGGTTATCGCCGACGTCAGCGAACGGCTGGGCAGCGATACCTATTGCCATGTGCGTACTCACGCCGGCGAGATGCTGACCATGCGGATTCGCGGCGACCTGGCCAGCCAGTACGGCGAGACGCTCAATCTGCATCTGGATAGCGCGCACTGTCATTTGTTCGACGCCCAAGGCCTGGTGATTGCCAAAGCCTTGCAGGTTGCCGCCTAAGTCTTAGAGATCGCTACCATGAAACTGAACAAACAAAATCTGTCTCAGTTGGGAGAAAACATCGCTCTCCCGGCCTATTCTCCCGCCGCGACGCGACAGGGCATCGCCCATATCGGTGTCGGCGGTTTCCATCGCGCGCATCAGGCGTTTTATACCGATGCCTTGATGAACACCGGCGAAGGGCACGACTGGAGCATCTGCGGCATCGGCCTGCGTCCGGAAGATCGCGCCGTGCATGACGCGCTGGCCGGTCAGGATTTTCTCTACACGCTCTACGAACTGGGCGACACGCCGGACACCGAAACCCGCGTGATCGGCGCCATCAGCGGCATGCTGCTGGCCGAAGACGGCATTCAGGCCCTGATCGACAAACTGGCCAGCCCACAGATTCGCATCGTCTCGCTGACCATCACCGAAGGCGGCTATTGCATCGACGACAGCAATGGCGAGTTCATGGCCCATTTGCCGCAGATTCAGTACGACCTCGGCAACCCGGACCAACCGAAAACCGTATTCGGTCTGCTCTGCGCAGCCTTGAGCAAGCGCCGCGCTGGCGGTACGCCCGCCTTCACCGTGATGTCCTGCGATAACCTGCCCCACAACGGCGCGGTCGCACGCAAGGCGCTGCTGGCATTTGCCGCGCTGCGCGATGCGGATCTGCACGACTGGATCGCCGAACAGGTAAGTTTCCCCAACGCGATGGTCGACCGCATTACACCCATGACCAGCTCGGCGCATCGTTTGCAACTGGCGGATGACAAAGGCATCGATGACGCCTGGCCCGTGGTCTGCGAACCCTTCGTGCAATGGGTGCTGGAAGATAAATTCGTGGACGGGCGTCCGGCCTGGGAAAAGGTCGGCGTGCAGTTCACCGATGACGTTACGCCTTACGAAGAGATGAAGATCAAATTGCTCAACGGCAGCCATCTGGCGTTGACCTATCTGGGTGCCCTCAAAGGCTATCGCTTCGTTCACGAAACCATGAACGACCCGTTGTTCGTGCGGTACATCCGCACTTATATGGATCTGGACGTCACGCCGCAGCTGGCATCGGTGCCCGGAATCGATCTGGAAGGCTACAAAGACACGCTGATCGAACGCTTTTCCAATCAGGCGATTGCCGACCAGCTGGAGCGGGTTTGCTCCGACGGCTCGTCGAAATTTCCCAAGTTCACTGTGCCGACCATCAATCGGCTGATTCTCGATCAAGGCAATCTTGAGCGGGCGTCGCTGGTGGTCGCGGCCTGGGCCGTGTATCTGCAACGCAGCGCGGGTGAAAATGGCGTGGCTTATACCGTTGTCGATCCGCGCGCCGCATTCTGCAAGGCGCTGGTGGCCGATGACGTGTTGATCACTCAGCGCTTGCTGGAAGTCGAAGAAATTTTCGGCATTGCCATCCCGCAATCTGCCGAATTCGTTGCCGCTTTTGAACACAATCTCAACAGCCTGAAGGAACTGGGGGTCAGCAAGACCCTGGAAAACCTGTTGGCCAAAACTGTCTGAGGCGCCCATGTTTCTCGGAATCGATTGCGGCACCCAAGGCACCAAGGCCATTGTCCTCGACGCCGTCAGCGGCAAGGTATTGGGCCAGGGCTCTGCTGCCCACAGCATGATCAGTGGCGCCAACGGGCGCCGCGAACAGGACGTGCAGCAGTGGCTTGCAGCGTTTGAGCAAGCGACCCGGGAAGCACTGATCCAGGCCGACATTTCCGGCGCCGAGATTCAGGGGATCGGCGTTTCCGGCCAGCAACATGGTCTGGTGCTGCTCGACAGCCAGGGCCAGGTGTTGCGCCCGGCCAAACTCTGGTGCGACACCGAAACCGCACCGGAAAACGACAGATTGCTGGAATATCTGGGCGGCGAAAGTGGCTCGCTGGCACGTCTGGGGGTCGCCATTGCGCCGGGTTATACGGTGTCCAAACTCTTATGGACCCTGGAGCAACACCCCGACGTATTTGCGCAGATAGCCAAGATTCTGTTGCCTCATGACTATCTCAACTACTGGCTGACCGGCCGTTGCTGCAGCGAATACGGCGACGCTTCGGGAACCGGCTATTTCAATGTACGCACCCGGGAATGGGATCTGCCGCTGCTGGAGCACATCGATCCCAGCGGCCGCTTGTGCCAGGCCTTGCCCGAGTTGCTGGAGGCGCAGCAACCGGTGGGGCAGATTTTGCCGCACATCGCCCAGTTACTGGAGCTGAACCCCGCGGCGCTGGTTTCCAGCGGCGGCGGCGACAACATGATGGGCGCCATCGGCACCGGCAACATTCAACCGGGGGCCATCACCATGAGTCTCGGCTCGTCCGGCACCGTTTACGCCTTCGCCGATCAGCCGCAGGTCAGCGAACAACCGTCAGTCGCGACGTTCTGTTCATCATCCGGCGGCTGGTTGCCATTGATTTGCACCATGAACCTGACCAACGCCAGCAGCGCCATTCGCGAATTGCTGGGGCTGGATATCGCCGCCTTCAACGAGGCGGTCAACCAGGCACCGATAGGCGCCGAAGGCGTGCTGATGCTGCCATTCCTCAACGGCGAGCGCGTGCCCGCCCTGCCCCACGCCACCGGCAGCCTCCTGGGTCTGGACAGCAGCAATCTGACGCGGGCCAATCTCAGTCGTGCGGTGGTCGAAGGCACCACATTCGGCTTGCGCTACGGCCTGGACCTGCTGCGCGCCAGCGGCATACGCAGCGACAACATTCGGCTGATCGGCGGCGGCGCGAAAAGCGCGGTGTGGCGGCAGATCGTCGCGGACATCATGAACACGCCGGTAATCTGCACCGAACACAGCGAGGCTGCGGCCCTCGGGGCTGCGATTCAGGCCGCCTGGTGTTTTTCCGGGGCCACTGACGCCGAGCAAACCCTGGAGCAACTGTGTATGCGTTGCGTCAGCCTGGATTCGGCCAGTGAAACCCGTCCGCGCGAGCAAAACGTCGCGGCTTATCAACGCGTCTATGAGCACTATCGCAGTCAGTTGCAGGTCGGTTGACAGCACTGACGCACTATTTCAGGGAGCACCTATGTATCTGGTTTGTGGCGAAGCGCTGTTCGATTTTTTCAGCCAGCCAGGCAGCGCTGGCAAGAGCAACACATTGGGCTTTCAGGCGATTGCCGGAGGTTCGCCATTCAACGTCGCAGTCGGCTTGCGCAGACTGGGTGTGGACTCCGGTTTCTTTGCCGGGCTGTCCACGGACTATCTCGGCCGGCGACTGCGCACGGTATTGGAGGAAGAAGGCGTACGGGCGGACTATCTGGTGGATTTCGACGCGCCCACGACGCTGGCGATGGTTGCCGTAGGTGCCGATGGCTCGCCCCACTACAGCTTTCGCGGCGAAGGCTGCGCGGACCGACAATTGCGACTGGGCGATCTGCCGCAACTGAGCGACGAAGTACGCGGCATTCACGTGGGTTCGTTTTCCCTGGTGGTGCAGCCGATAGCCGACACTTTGCTGGCCTTGGTGGCACGCGAAAGTAACCAGCGTTTGATTACGCTGGACCCTAACGTGCGCCTCAACCCGGCCCCGGACATCACTCGCTGGCGCGAGCAGATCAGTGCTTTTGCAGAGCATGCGCACATTATCAAGGTCAGCGACGAGGACCTGACGCTGCTTTATCCGGAGCGAAGTCCTGAAGAAATAGCGCAGAGCTGGCTCGGCAAGCGCTGCCAGCTGGTCGTCCTGACACGCGGCACTCAGGGCGCAAGCATCTTCACCCGCCAGTACGGCAGTTGGTCGATTCCAGCGCAGACAGTGATTACTGCCGACACCGTTGGCGCGGGCGATACTTTTCAGGCAGCGCTGATCACCTTCCTCACCGAGCGGCAACTCGACAGCCCGGCCAGCTTGCCTTCGCTGACTCGGGAAACCCTGGATGAAATGCTCAGATTCGCAGTAAAAGCCGCAGCGCTGACCTGCACCAGGGTCGGCCCGGATCTGCCATATCGAGCGCAGTTGGGGTGATATAGCGCGGCGAACACGCGAACCGGCCGTAGGAGCGACTTTAGTCGCGAAGGCGTCAATTGCCCTCCCGGCTAAAGCCGGTCCTACAGCAAGCCTCGATCCAACGAGACTGCGTTTGGAGGAAGGCTTTAAACCAACGCCAACCTGGCCGCCAGGATCTTGCCGTTGATATCGGCAGTTGCTGTTTGTTGCTGTTCTTTCAAAGCCGCTTGAAGCTTGTTATCAACGGACAGTTTCTGCTCCGGCGACATCGCTTCGTACTCTTCCTTGCTCACCCCTGTCAGCTTCTCGCGCATCTGCTCGGCAGGCGACAGGTTCATGAAATCCATGAATTGCTGTTGCGCCGAGGAAGTCGAAGTCGAAGACGTCGCTGCGGCCACATCGGCCTCGCTGGTCACGGCCGAATCCCTGGCCGCAATACTGGTATCAACAGCCAGGGGCGAAAATGCGGCTTGCGCATCCGTCGCCTGGGTCGAGGCCTTCAGGTTCACCAACAACTTGGCGAACGCTTCGTCAAAGGTTGAATCCTTGCTGCTGTCGCGGGTGTTCTCGCTGACTGCGTCCACCGCTGGAACCGGACTGGCCGGGGCGACCGGAACGGCGAACGCGTCGGTAGACGCCTCCTCCTGGGTCTTGCGCCCTACCACTTGTGATACCAAGTGATGGAGCGCGCTGATGCTGGCTGTATTCATCGCTCACCTCCTGCTGCAAAGTGCAGTACGCATAACTCAGCAAAACCAGTGCCACTTCACGAAGTTCGCTACAAGCCTTTGATTACGGGTATTGAAAGCTGCGCATACGATTTTTCAGGCGGTGAGAGCGGCAAAGGGCAACCACAAGTGGCAGCCCACTGCCGCACGCTCATTGCGGGAAATCATCACCCAGAACCAACCGCTCCTGCGGCAACGGTACGGAGAAGTGATAGCCCTGTGCTTGGCCTGCGCCTATTTCACGTAGCAGGTCGAGAGTCGCTTCGTCCTCCACGCCTTCGGCGACAACGGTCAGATCCAGCGACTGCGCCATGCGCACGATGGCCCGCACGATTGCGCGGCTGCGCGCGCTGGTGGTGAGTTCAAGAATGAACGATTTGTCGATCTTCAAGCCGCTGAAGTGATATTGATGCACATAGCTGAGCGACGAGAACCCCGCACCGAAATCGTCCAGTACGACTGACATGCCATGGTCCGCCAACTGTTTCATGGATTGCCGGGCAAGTTCCGGCTCGGCCACCAGCGCGCCTTCCGTCAATTCCAGGCAAATCCTCGACGGGGCAACCTCGTAGCGTTGCAACATGTCCAGCAGCTCCCCGGCGAACTCGGGGCGGGTGATGCTATAGCTGGAGCAGTTGACGTGGACAGTTGGCCAATGACTATTAGCCGGTTGCGCCAGGATCGCGATAACGCTCTGCAACATGTATTGATCCAGCCGCCCGATCAGCCGCAAGCCTTCCAGCGCCGGCAGGAAGTGACCGGGCGCAATCACTCGCCCGTCAGGCTGGCGCCAGCGAATCAGTGCTTCGAGGGCCAGTATTTTGCCGGTTTCGATCCCGATGATCGGCTGGAAGTATGGAATCAGCTCGTCAGTGCGTTTGAGTGCATTGCGCAGCGCGCCTTCCTGCTCGACCTGATCTGAGACTTCCCGGCGCAGCTCCTGATTGAACACCGCGTAGCTGTCACGCCCGCCATTTTTGACCCGGTACATGGCCATGTCGGCATCGCGCAGCAAGTCCGTGGGTTCATGGTGGAATTGACTGTCGGCGCCGACGATGCCGATGCTGCACGATGAAAACACCGCATGCGCATCTACACGAAACGGCAGATCGAAGGCCTGGAGAATTCGCTGGGCAATACCCACGGCTATATCCAGCGTCGCGCTGACCGCCAGCACGGCAAACTCGTCGCCGCCCAACCGCGCCAGCAAATCGCTTTCACGCATACAGCTGCGCAAGCGGTCCGCTGCCTGAGTCAGGAGCAGGTCACCGAAATGATGACCGAGGCTGTCATTGACCAGCTTGAAGCGATCCAGGTCGATGAACATCACCACCATCGGCTGGCCATGATCGCGAAACTCCTGCCAGGCGGCATGCAAGCGCTGCTGCAGATGGCTGCGATTGGGCAGGCCGGTCAGGGAATCGTGAGAATTCTCGTGCTGCAACCGGGCGTTGACCTGATCAAGTTCGCGGGTACGGTCGCGAACCCTGGCCTCCAGACGCAGATTGTCAGTGTGCACAGCCTCGGCGGCACTGCGTCGGGACAGCGCGGTGTCGATATGGCGAGAAACAAAGGTCAGCAGTTCCTGATCGCGCAATGAATAGCTCACCAGCGGCGAATAACTCTGTACGGCCAGCAGGCCGCGTACATCATCACCTTCGAACAGCGGTATTCCCAACCAGGAAGATGATCGATTGTCCTCGTTGCCTATTTCAATCTCGCCAAGCGCTTCAAGGCGCAGCGCATCGTCGCTGTCGATCAGGCAGGCACGTCGTTGACGGATCACATATTCGGTAAAGCCACGCTGGCCACTGCGCGGCGAAGGTCGCGTGGTCAAGCGCTCGTCAACGTAGTAGGGAAAGGTCACTTCGCCGGTCGCGGTGTCATACAGCGCAATATAGAAGTTCAGCGCCACCAGCAACTCGCCAACGATCAGATGCAGACTGTGAAACAACTCGGCCATGTCTCCCGGCTGGCTCGACAGCTCGGCAATCTGAAACAACGCGCTCTGCAAATGCTCGGCGCGCTCACGATCGAGGACTTCCTGACGCAGCGCGGCGTTGAGCGCGGACAGCTCCTGGGTGCGCAACAGCACGGTTCGCTCGAGGTCGGCGCGGTGCAGAATACGGTCCAGCGCCATGGCCACATGACGCGCAACGGCCTGGAACAACACGCGATCTTCTGCGCTGTAGACCCGCGACACGTCGTAAACCTGCATGGCCAGCATGCCGAAAACGTCGTCCGAAGCATTTCTGAGGGGCGCGCCCATCCAGAACTCGGGCCGATGCCCCAGGCAAAAAAACGTTTGCTCTTGGCTGGCGCGTTCAATATCCGCCGCATCGACGAACAGCGGCTGGCCAGTGGTCAAGACATAGCCAGTCATTGATATCTGGGACGGGTCGAGGAATTCGTGCGCTTCAGGTTCAAGGGCATCGACATCGGTGATATCGACGTAATAGGGATAGGTGATTTTGCCGGTGCCCGCATCGTAAAGGGCCAGGTAAAAGTTTTCAGCGTCGATCAGCGTGGCGAGTTCTTTGTGTACGCCCTCCAGAAACGCGCCACGATGCCGGGTGGTGCTGGCCAGATAAGTGATCTCGTACAACACCCGCTGAGTAATCTGCGCGCGCGCCAACGCCTGGGTCTGCAACTGGTAGCCAACTTGCAAAGCCAGAGTAGCCAGCTCCGGGTTCGCGCACTGATCCTGCGGTGCCAGCAACCAACCCAACGCCTCCTCGCCTCTGCCGGCAGGCCAGCGATGCAGGCGCTGACTTCGACACAGCGCGTCGAGCTGGCTGGCCTGAAGACTGGCAGGCCAGTCGGGCGCGGGCAGTGCCGATCCCTGGCCCAACAAATACATGGATTCGCCAGCACCGTAGACCGCCCAAGGGACATCCGCCACCTGGCTTTTTGCAGCCAGGAGCAGCGTCTCGATAGTGGCCTGACTTGCTGTAAGGGTTAACGCTTCCATGCTCGCAATCAATTCCGCTGCTGCACCTTCGCCATGGTCGGGACGTCTCTGGTCATGGGCCAAGTGAAGTACATTCATGAAAGCTCCAAAACCAGAAACCGCGAGAGCTTATATTCGCGGCGGGTGTTGGGCGGCGCAAGCGGGATATTCGATTGACCTGTAAGAAAGTTGAGTTATTTCACTTCTTTATCACTCACGGGCAAAACAATGTCGTGAATGAGCATGAAAGTCGTCGCAGGATGTCAGCCTGCAACGGCGCTTCGGGGTCACTCTGGAATGGGGGTCGGCAACGTCTCCCTGGCGAAATACGCCGCCAGGTTGCTCAGCGTCAGGTCCGCCATCGCCTGCCGTGTGTCCTGAGTCGCGCTGGCCATATGCGGCGTCAGCAATACGTTATCCAGGCCGAGCAAATCCGGATGGACATGCGGTTCGTGCTCGAAAACGTCCAGCCCCGCCGCGTAAATGCGCTTGTCCCGCAGCGCGGCGGCCAGCGCGCCTTCATCGACCACACTGCCGCGACCGACGTTGATCAAAATGCCCTGCGGACCCAGGGCGTTCAGGACATCAGTGTCGACCAGATGCAGCGTCGCTTCACCGCCGCCCACTGCGATCACCAGGAAATCCACTGCTGCCGCCAATTCAACGACCGAGCCAATAAACTCATAAGGCACGTCCTGAGGGCTGCGACCGGTGTAAGCAATTCGCATGTCGAAACCCGCTGCACGGCGCGCGATTGCCTTGCCAATTCGGCCAAGTCCGACGATGCCCACTCGGGCACCGCTGACTTTGCGGGTAAACGGAAACGGCCCGTCGGACCATGCTCCGGCGCGGACGAAGCGGTCAGCGTCAGCGGTGCGGCGGCCGATGCCCAGCAGCAGGGCCATGGCGAAGTCAGCAACATCGTCGGTGAGCACATCCGGCGTATGCGTCACACGGATGCCCCGCTCCCTGGCGGCCTGGACGTCCACGCCGTCGTAACCCACCCCGAATACCACGATGATTTCCAGCTCGGGCAGCTTTTCGATCAACTCACGACTAACCCGGGATTCACCATTGGCCAACAGCGCACGAACACCGAACACGCTGGCGGGCAGGTCTGCAGGGTTTTCCGTCGAGTCGGTTACCTCGTACTGGTCATACAAACGCTCGTTGAGCAGATCCGGCAGCCGGGCGATTTTAAGCACGTGAGGTTTCATCAACATTCCTTTGAGTAACAGGCTGAGCAACTGTAGGTGATTTCCCCTTCCCGAGATAAATCCCCAGAACACCGCCTGCCAGCAACGCCCCGGCAACCAGCAGCAAGGCATAGTCGTAGTTGTCGGTGACGTCCTTGATCCAGCCCATCGCAGGCGGCAAACCCAGCCCGGCCAGGTTGGCAATGGAGTTGATCAAGGCAATGGAGACAGCCGCCGCAGGGCCGGAGAGGTATTCAGTCGTGGTCGCCCAGAACACGGGCGTTGCCGCCCAGTTGAGACCGACGGCCAGTACCAGCATCCCGTAGGAAAGCCACTGATTACCGCTGAAAACCGCCAACGCCAGCAACACCCCGGCCCCCAATAATGGCCCGCCCAAGTGCCAGCCGCGCTCGCCCGATTTGTCCGAGTGGCGACCGTTGAAGTACATGAAAATACAGGCGACGAAGAATGGCAGCGCCGACATGACACTCACGGTGAAGGAGCCTTGCTTGGATACAGACTGTACGATCAGCGGCAAAAACAGCGTAATCCCGATGGTGCCAAACGCCTGGAGCAACCAGAACAGGCTAAGCAGCCAGACCCGGCGACTGCGAAAGGCAACGTGCCACGCATCTTTATGGGAAATCGGCGTCGTGGCCTGCTCGGCGGCAATGGTGCGCGCCAGCCATTTCTTCTGCGCCGCATCCAGCCAGTGGGTGGTTTCCGGCGAATCCGGGAGGTAACGCAGCACGACAATGCCAAGTACCACCGCCGGAATTCCCTCAAGCAGGAACAGCCAGCGCCAGCCGCTGACGCCGAAGATCCCGTCCATGTGCAGGAATGCTCCGGACAGCGGCAGGCCGATCACCGATGCCAACGCTGCGCCAATGTAGAAAAACGACATGGCCCTGGCGCGATCGGTCTTTGGATACCACTGGGACAGGTAATAGATGATACCGGGCGTGAAACCGGCTTCCGCAGCGCCTAATAACAGGCGCATGACGTAAAGCTGATTGGCGGTCTGCACCAGACACATCCCCGCGGCGACGATGCCCCAGGTAATCATGATCCGGGCAATCCAGCGACGCGCGCCGACTTTGGTAAGGATCAGGCTGCTGGGCACTTCGAACAGGATGTAAGTGAGGAAGAACAGCCCGACGCCCAGCCCGTACATGCGTGCGGTCAGGCCCAGGTCGGCGTTCATCTGCAGTGCAGCGACGGAGATATTCGATTTGTCGATGTAAGCGACCATGTAGAGCAGCATCAGAAATGGAATCAACTTCAAGTTGAGTCTTCCGATGGTGCTGGCATGCAGGCCAGTCTCGATGGGATTGGACATAAACAGCCCTCTGTTGTCTTTTTTGTCTTTATTGTCGGGACCGCTGGCCTTGAAGGCACCAGTCGGCGAAACCGTTGAAGCGACCTTAGACGAGATGTTTATATATTTCAATATATGAATTCATATCCCATTATGTGGGATATGAATCTCAGCAGGATTCAGGTTTGGGTGTAAGCTGCAGTTTTCCTCGATCGACCCACAGGTAAATACCGTTATGAACTTTCTACTCGGCAAGTCATTGCGCGGCATGCTTTTGTCCACCGCTGTGCTGACGTCTTTTCTGTTGGGCGCCAGTCAGAGTGTTGCGCAGGATGCTCCGGCGCCAAGAGTGGGCGTGCGAGGGACGATCTCGGCGATTGAGGGTGACGTGTTGAAGGTCCGCACCAATCGAGGTGAAGATCTGACCGTCAACCTGCTGAAGGAAACCCAGGTTCGCGGGGTCACGCTGGCCCAGGTTGCGGACATCAAACCGGGCAGCTACATCGGCTCGGCCGCCGTTCCGCTACCGGACGGCACACTCAAGGCCCTGGAAATCCATGTCTTCCCGCCGGAAATGGCCGGCACCGGCGACGGGCATCGCCCGTTTGATCTGGCCAAGGACAGCACCATGACCAATGGTGCTGTGGGCGATCTGGTTACCAGCAACGGGCGCTCAATCACAGTGAACTACAAGGGCGGACAGAAGACGATTGTCATTCCTGAAGACGTGCCCATTGTAAATCTGGTCCCGGGGGACAGAAGTTTGTTGAAGCCAGGGGTCAAGGTCGTGATGTTTGCCCAGAAAGCCGCAGATGGCAGTTTGTCAGCACAGGCTATATCTGCAGGCAAGGACGGCGTGACGCCGCCGATGTAGCTGCCTTTATACCGGCGCTGCGGGTTGGGAACGGATATCAGAAATCCCGAGCAACAGCGCCTGTTGCATGATCTCGTCGGGCGCGGAATCAGCAGTAGGCATGATCAGGCTGTTTTCCCCATCGCCGAAGTGCAACTGCAACAGATGTAATGCAGCCACATGGGCTGGCAGCACGGCGTCGGTCAGTTCAAATGACTGTTCCCGCTGCTCATCCTTGAATAGATAAGCGATAAGGTGCGTATAAACCTCAGCCATAACGCTTCACTCAGCCCAAGGCAGGACCAAAGTGATCCGAGCGTTTGAGGAACGCGGCGAGGCGACCGAATGAAGTGCTTTGGCGCATGGATGCCGCTTCCCAGACTGGACCTGTGGTCTGATGCGAGCACACCATGCCCATCATCACTGAAGTGGAGTCGTCCAGTTCTACCATCAACGCATTTGCCTGACTTTGAAAATCGTTGCGGAGCGTCATAACAATTCCATCCATTCAACTGCAGCTTGTAGCTATCGGCAGCTTTGTGACTGCCCTGTAATTGATATGGACACTCGTGGCTGTGTTTTGGCAGAAGTTCTCCGATGACCGGTCACCACCGCCAGTAATGCGCCCGCCTGCTCTATTCGGCATGCCCGACAGGACTGCAATTTTCTGTTACTCAAGGTAGTCAGCGCTTCGTCCCTGCACGCTTGACACGCACTTTTATGGGGCGTCGAATCAATGTTCTCGTTGAAACAAGGGAGATATCACATGGCTAAGATCAAGGTATTAGCGGGTGACTTTCTTCAGGGTGATGGGGAGTATATCTGCGGCGCAATCAGACTCGAGACGCCCCTGCATCCTTGGCCTGGCATCCATATTCAGGGCAACGCACTCAAATCGGTAGGAGTTGCCAGCAAGGCATCCACTAAAAAAGTGGAAGACGCAATTGGCCTGGGACTCGCAGGCGCCCTGATGTTAGGCCCGATGGGTGCAGCGGCGGGTCTCATGCTGGCGGGGGAAGAAACAGAAGTCACGTTCTGGGCAACATTAAAGGATGGCAGAAAGTTCCTGGCGGCCACGGATGACCAGACTTACCGCAGGATCGCCGGTTCTGTAGCGAAACCGGATTTCTTCAGCAGTCATGAATAGAGCGTGATGGCAGAGGTCATTGCGACAGCCATCTGCCCCGCGCGATATCACCAGCCCGGTCCTTTACCGGGCTTTTTTTATCAAAATACATATGCACCACACTTGGCATCATTAATGCTCATATAATGATTGTGAAGGATTTATGACAGCGAATTTTATAGCAGTGGATCCATGCCATTAAATGACTGATTTACCTTCGAGCACAGCAATACAAGCAAACGACCCGCAGTGGCCATTGGTCGTGTGAAAAGGTAGAGCAGCTATGAAAGAACGAGCGACAGTGATTTGCAGGCGCGATGGAATGATTCTCTACGTGCGCAAACCGAAATCGAGATGGGCATTACCGGGCGGTAAAATCGAAACCGGTGAAACGCCGGAACAAGCAGCCATCCGGGAACTCAGCGAGGAAACCGGTTTGGAGGATCTTGAATTGATCTATCTGGCCGAGTATGGAAAAGACAAAGTCATTCATCACATTTTCACGGCGGAGGTCTCGGCGTCGGCCAAACCCTCGCCGCAGAATGAGATCGCGGCCTGCAAGTGGCTGCACATGAAAAACGTCAGTGACCTCAATGCCAGCACGGCCACCAAAGCCATCGTCAAGTCCTACGCCAGGCAAGCGGGTTGAAATAAACCCGCCGCCGGCCGCATGTCACCGCTTAGCGATTTCATGCCGGGATTGCCATGTTCCAGCCATTACCGATACAGAACATGGGCTACCGATCAAAAACGGAAGGCTTGGCGACCAATCAGCAACCACTTGCCACCCTGCTTCTGCCAGATCTGGAAGTTCTCGATCTCGGTTGGCACCACTTTCCCGCTGTTGATGGCCTGAGCGGAGAAGTGATTGCGAACCAGCGCAACGTCGTTGGACATTGTGATTTTCTGATTGAGCATCTTCAGTTCTTGAAATGCGCTTTTGCCTGTCTCAATGTCGGAAATGAACGCCTTCTTGTCCTGAATAGTGCCGCTGGAGTGACCATAAGTCAGGTTCTCCGCCGTCAGCGCCTGCAGTTCGGCAATGTCTTTGTGCCACATCGCCTGGGTGAGCTTATCCACCGCTTTCTCAACATCAGCTTCGTCAGAGGCGTGAGCGGTGGCTACGTAGCCGCCGAACAGACACAGAAAACCGAGCAGCAGTTTGTAGTTCTTCATCGATGATTCCTTATTGTTGTGATGACGCAGAGAGATGCAGCACATTTATACGACGTCATACAACATAGCAGATCCGATGCAGGTGACAAGGGTCAGCGCTGACGCAAGGCCGCTATGTCGGCGGGATGGTTGCCAGGAGAGCGATGCCAATGGTCAGCACCAGAAATCCAATCATGAAAAACGCGAGCTTTGCCATTATGTCTCCCACTCAAGAACAGGTTGTCTTCCCAGTCGACTCGGTACCCCGAATGTTGATCAGGTACTCAAGCGGCCAGGCTCGATCATTGTCAGAGCGGAGCAGATTTCGAAACAGATGCAGGTGAGGGGAATAAATGCAGTGCACATGTGGCATGCGTGTCGGATATGAGGGTTGCAACTGGTGAATCCGGGCTTTTGCAAATCCACCTGAAATTAGCCCAAACAAAAAGGGCTCACCTTTCGGTGAACCCCTTCCAGACCGCCCAGCAGAGAGCGGATTTGTTTGGTAGGCGCGATCAGACTCGAACTTAGCACTCTCGAAAGGCAGCATATCAACCCATAAGAATCAATAACTTGGCGTTGTATATTCTTACAGTAATTGAGTTTCTTCCCTCCCTCGGCGTTCTGCCGAACCTCAAAAACCACCACAATTGCCGCAACCGCACTCCCCTCGTCGCACCAACCTTGTAGGCCCAGTCGGCCCGAAGCTGCGATTTTGGCCAGCTCAAAGAACAGATGGCGAATGGGTGATCACATAGAATCTGACGGCGAGCTTTGAACTTCCACGGCGCGATAAATAGTCATCCTGGAAATGTTCAGGTCGCGGACAAGGGGGGCTTTGGTCGCGCCGGCAGCGATCCGCCCGAGGATTTCGGCGTTATCAACATTCTTTTTCCTGCCCTTGTAGATGCCGTCAGCTTTTGCCGCGTCGATGCCCGATCGTTGCCTGTCTTTGATGAACTTGAGTTCCATGTCTGCGACCGCACCGAGGATGGTGATGACCATTCGCCCCATGCTTCTGGCTGTCGTGACTTAGGGCTCAAAAACGCGGAGGGGCGCCCCCTTTTCGTCAAGCTCATGAACGAGATTGAGAACGTCGCGTGTGGAACGGCCGAGCCGATCAAGCCGCATCACCACCAGTTCGTCACCCGCGTGCAGAAACGGCATGATGGTTTCCAACTCGGACCTCCGCGCGCGTTACATTTGAATGTCACTCTAGGGTGCACCCAAACGTGACAGGAGTTTGGGAGCGTTCCAGTTCGCAAATGCTTCCGACGGGAAGTCAGGATTTTTGCATCTCCTGATCCTGTTCCGCTAACAGCAATGCGGGTTACGACCGCCTTACAAAAACATGGGCGCCTATCGCGACAGTTATCATTCCACCGGCGAGCAGGAAGGTGAGCTGCATGCCGCTGGCAATCGCCGCAGGAGCGGCATGGGCAAGCTCTTCCGTCCCGACGCCAAAGGCGAAGACCGTCCCCATGATGGATGCACCCCCGATCAACCCAATGTTCCGCGACAGGCTGAGGAGTCCTGAGACCGTGCCGCGTCGATCCGTTGAAATATCCGCCAGCGCGGCGGTGTTGTTGGCGGACTGAAAGAGCTGGTAGCCCGGCGTCAGGACGATGATTGAGAATACATAGCCAACGACTCCGATCATGTTTGGCAAGAGCGCCAGAAGGAAGGCACCGACGGCCATGAGAACGAGCCCAATCGCCAGCACCCGGCCGCTCCCCCAAGCATCAACCAGTCGCCCGGCGGGAACGCCGCTGAAGATTGAGATCACTGGACCAATCGCCATGAGGAACCCCACCAATCGTTCCTTCAGGCCGAGCCCAAGGCCGAGATAGAACGGGCCGACCACGAGCGTCGTCATCATGACGGCGGCGACCAGCAGGTTGACGAGAAGATTGGGAACAAGGCCCCTGTTCAGCACAGACCACAGACTTACTGAGGGTGCCTTCTCCTTACCGGTGTCGCTCGGCAGCAAGGTGAAAGCCAGCAACAAGGCGATGGCCGCTAGCGGGAGCTGCATCCAGAAGATGCCGCGCCATCCCATTGCCGGAATCACCAGCCCACCCAGCGAAGGACCGAGCGCCGTGCCCAGCGCCGAGACCGTGCCGAGCAGGCCCATGGCTCGCCCTACGTTCGCTTCGCTCGCCGTCTGACGCATCAGCGCCATGGAAAGCGTCATGAGGAAGGCCGCACCAATGCCCTGAAGTGCGCGCGCACCGATCAGCGACCACAGGTTCGGCGCAAGACCGCCTAAAAGCGAGCCAATGAAGAACAGGCCAATGCCCGCGAGCAGCGCGGGTTTCAGTCCATGACTGTCGCCGAGCCGACCGGCTATGACGACTGTGGTTGTCATAGCTGCAAGATAGGCGATGACGACCGCCTGCACCTCGACAAAGGGCGCGGAAAATGCCTCGGCCAGCGTCGGCAGTGCAATATTGGCGATACTGGTGCCGAGCGAGGCCAGTAGCATCGCCAGAGCCAGCGTGATCGTAACCCCCGATTGTTTCCTCTCTTGTGTGAGTGTTCCTGCCTGTTGCATCGTCTTGTCCTCTTGCTCGAATGTCCGTTCAAGAGCATGCTGCCACTTCAAGTCGGCTTGAGGTCAAGCATGAAATTTCTGGATATCGGGGAGGTGTCGGCACAGACCGGAATCAAACCCTCGGCGCTACGCTACTACGAGGAAGTGGGGTTGATTTACTCGGTTTTACGGCGCGGGTTGCGCCGGCAGTTTCCGCCCGAAGTCCTGTTGCAACTCAAGCTGATCACGATGGGTAAATTGGCAGGTTTCTCGCTTGAAGAGATCGCCGGGATGTTGGGCAGAAACGGCATGCCAGACCTGCCGCGCGCCGGGCTTCATCAAAAGGCAGACGAGATTGATCGGCATATCCGCGAATTGATCGCGCTCCGCGACACGCTCCGACACGTCGCCGAGTGCCCTGCGCCGTCACATATGGAATGCGCCACCTTCAAGCGGCTACTGGAGGTCGCGGGAAAGCGGGGCGCCGTAAGGAAAAATATCGCCGGCAGGCGATGATAGGCTTCGTCAGTTGAGGTTTTCGCAAAGCTCCCAACAAAAAGTTGGAATTCTGCGCCTGAGTTTTTCATCGCGCACTGTTGCACCACCGCTCAGGCAGCGATTTTTCCGAAATCAATCCGGCTGTCCAGATCGAGATCGAAGCGGTCAAAGGGATTAGATTGAGGAAGGTGAAATCGTGGGTGAAGTAAAAGGCGGGATGCACTTCGTCGATCTACAGGCTGCGCTGTTGGGCTCCAACGACCCGCTGCTTGAACAAATGCTGAGCACCGGCTGATGGCGGCCCGGCCCCGAACCCTCGCAACTCGCAAGCTGCCGCCGAACCTTTACCCAAACGGTAAATTCAAGAGGGCCACACAGAGAAGCAGATTTTGTACGTCGACGTAAGCGCCGACTTGGCGTTCTGAGGTGGGGTTTTACAAACGTTTTGCGAATCCATCTGAAATTCTGGCAACAAAAAAGGGCCCACCTTTCGGTGAGCCCTTCTAGACCGCCCAGCAGAGAGCGGATTTGTTTGGTAGGCGCGATCAGACTCGAACTGACGACCCCCACCATGTCAAGGTGGTGCTCTAACCAACTGAGCTACGCGCCTGCTGTGGGTCGGCATTCT
>Ga0247814_10000067_pt1 | contig 102423 bp, 95 predicted proteins | sample UWRJL179409R1_FD_179947 | JGI IMG/M metagenome (GOLD analysis project Ga0247814, IMG submission 179947) | Plant litter microbial communities from Arlington Agricultural Research Station in Wisconsin, United States - UWRJ-L179-409R-1 | ecosystem: Environmental > Terrestrial > Plant litter >... | reverse complement strand
AGTTGCACGAGGAAGGTTGTCCAATCGCCCACGGCCATCGGTGTACTTGGTGACCCGCCCTTCATCGGCACGTACCAAATAATCGCAACGTAGGCAATCGATGCAATAATTGACCAGAGATAGAGCAGCCCGGCGCGCTTAATGAGCTTGAGGCTAACTTCCTTTAGTGGGAGCGCGCGATTCTTATAACCGCGAACGTAGCCAACAAGTAGGCCAGAGATGGCGACGAATCCTTCGGCTGCAGTGACCCATAGGAGGGCCTTGCCGGTCAGGATGCCCAACAGGCTTGGCCAGCGCGAGAGGTGATCGATAATGATGACGATAATGAAAAAACCTCGAAGATGATCGAGGGTCTCGAGCCGACTCTTTTTTACTGCTTTTATTTTTGACACTGTTCTTTATTATACAAGTTTTTCTGGCAGACGCCTGAGGGTTTATACTAAGAGGTATGAAACCTCCTTACAATGCCCCTGATTTTACGCTGCCCGATGTCTCCGGAAATTCCCGCGCACTCGCTGAATATAAAGGGAAGTGGGTTATCTTATATTTTTATCCAAAAGATGACACGCCAGGCTGTACTGCCGAGGCGTGTAGTTTGCGTGATGCTCGAGATACTTTGGCTGAAATGGGTGCTGAAATTATCGGTATTAGTAAAGATGACGCCAGTAGCCACGAAAAGTTCAAAGCAAAGTATTCTTTAAATTTCACGCTTTTGACGGATGTCGAAGGTGCAGTTATCGAAGCATACGGGGCCTGGGGCAAGAAAATGTATGGTCGCGAAGGAATACTGCGCAAAACCTTTATTATCGATCCAAACGGTGAGGTTGTAAAAGTATACGGACGCGTAACACCGATGGGTCACGGCGAACAGGTTATTGAAGAGTTGCGTCAGCGACAAGAAGCTCGTTGATGGTTAGATATGTCGTGGCGGTCAGTGGAGGAGTCGATTCGGTTGTCCTGTTAGATATGTTGTCGCGGGTGGATGGTCATGAACTTATCGTTGCTCATTTTGATCACGGCATTCGTGATGACTCGTCCGATGACGCGCTGTTTGTCGGTGGTCTTGCGGCAAAATACGGTTATACGTTTGAGATGGTTCGTGAAGAACTAGGTCCAGCCGCGAGTGAAAAGCGAGCTCGTGATCGACGATATGCTTTCTTGAGGGCAATCGCACAAAAACATGATGCGCGTATTGTGACGGCGCATCACGCTGATGACGCAGCCGAGACGATCGCAATCAACCTGCACCGTGGAACTGGTTGGCGAGGACTTGCTGCGCTCGATTCTGATATTAGCCGACCCTTATTGCGGGTGTCGAAAGCTGACTTACTCGCTTATGCCGCTCGTCGCAGTTTAGAATGGCATCAAGACAGCACGAATGCGAGTGACGCATATCTTCGAAATAGGCTACGGGGGGCGGTTGCGGCACTTGATGATGATGAAAAGGCGACGCTTTTAAAGCAACGCGAGCGCCAGATTGAGCTCAAGAAACACATTGACGCCGAAGTGTGGCGATTGGTTGGTGACGGACCTAGTTATAGTCGTTACTTTTTTGCTCATGTTCCTAAGAATGTCGCAATTGAGTGTTTGCGTGCCGCTGTCGACGCAAAACTAACGCGTCCGCAACTCGAGCGTGCCCTTATGGCCATCAAGACCGCGCTCCCAAAGAGTTCATATCAAGCCGGGGCCGGCATTACCTTTGATTTCACTACTCGTAATTTTTCTCTGTCACTGTTAAAATAAAGATAAGAGAATACTGCTACTTATGCCGAAAGGAATGATTTGTCATGGCTATAAAGTCCCCTATGCCCAAGAAACCAAATAATGTCCTCCGATTGTCCCTGTTCTGGGCGATTCTTGTTGTTGGAGTTTTAGCTGCGATTGCAGTCACAACCCCACACGAGAACTTGCAGTCAGTCCCACTTTCCAGTGTAGTGACTCGTGCCAACAACGGAGAGATCAAGAAGATTGAAGTTCAGGGTAATGAACTCAAAGTCACGCCAAAGGGAAGTGACAAGCCTACCGAGAAATCTACCAAAGATGCATCGAGTAGCCTGCAAGAGCAGGGCCTAAACAGTGACGCCAAGGTTGAGCTGCAGATCACGCAGCCATCAAATACCTCCGACATTCTGTGGAACCTCGCTATCATCGTGCTACCGATTGTCGTGATTATCGCATTCTTTATGTTCATGATGCGTCAATCCCAGGGCCAGAACAACCAAGCCCTCGGATTCGGTAAGTCAAAGGCAAAGTTATACGGTGAAGACAAGACAAAGGTTAATTTTAGCGATATCGCTGGAAATGACGCAGCAAAACAAGATCTTGAAGAAGTTGTTGACTTCCTAAAACACCCAAAGAAGTATGAATTACTCGGCGCCAAGATTCCAAAGGGTGTGCTGCTTGTCGGTAACCCAGGAACTGGTAAAACAATGCTTGCCCGCGCAGTAGCTGGTGAAGCAAATGTACCGTTCTTTAGTATTTCTGGTTCTGAATTCGTTGAGATGTTTGTTGGTGTTGGTGCCTCACGTGTTCGCGACCTCTTCGCAAAAGCAAAAAAGAACTCTCCATCGATTATCTTTATCGATGAAATTGACGCAGTTGGACGCAAGCGTGGCTCTGGTATGGGTGGTGGACACGACGAGCGCGAACAGACTCTTAACCAAATCCTTGTCGAGATGGACGGATTTGAAACTGGCACGAATGTCATCGTTCTTGCAGCGACAAACCGCGCCGATGTGCTTGATGCGGCACTGCTCCGACCAGGTCGTTTCGACCGACGCACAAATATCATGCTCCCAGAACGTAAGGACCGAGAGGCAATCTTGAAGGTTCACTTCAAGAACAAACCGGCTGACGAAACCGTAAACCTTGATAAACTTGCGGCAAAAACCGCCGGATCATCAGGTGCTGACCTTGCAAACATCGCCAACGAAGCTGCTATTGTTGCTGCTCGTCGTAACGGCAAAAAGATCAGCAATGCTGATCTTACCGAAGCGTTTGAAAAGGTTGCCATTGGTCCAGAGCGAAAATCTAAAGTCATGAGCCAAAAAGATAAAGAACTAACTGCCTACCACGAAGCTGGACACGCGCTTGTTGGACATGTCCTTCCAGACAGTGACCCCGTGCACAAGGTAACTATCATCCCTCGCGGTGGTACCGGCGGTGTTACTTGGTTCCTTCCTCCCGAAGATACCATCTACACTAGTGTCTACGAGTTCAAGGACATCCTTGCCCGCGCACTAGGTGGACGTATCGCTGAAAAGATCATGAACGGTGCTGACGGTATTACGACCGGTGCTGGATCGGACCTTCGCAAGGCAACTGAAATTGCCCGCGACATGGTGATCGAACAGGGAATGGGTACAAAACTGCGCGACCAAGTCTTCCACGAAGATGGTGGCGGTATGATGTTTGACCGTATGACCCACGAACGTCCATATAGCGATGACACAGCCAAAGAAATCGACATCGAGGTTGCACAGCTTATTAAGGAAGCAGCAACTCGTGCCGAAACAGTATTGCAAGCCAATATGGTGAGCCTTAAGAAATTAGCCAACGCACTTCTCGAGGAAGAGACTCTCGACGAAGCCGGCGTAATGAAGTATCTCAAAGATGCCAAGCTACCAAAGGAGGCTGCGCTTTACTAGGCCCAGCTGTTGATCGCCATTCATGGTTAATTTTCGCAAAACGTTATCTAAGCTGAACGGAAGGCTGCCCCTAAAATTAGCGGCAGCCTTATTGGCTGGATCGTCTTTGATCGCTAGTTTATTGGGAATTCTGCGCGACCGTATCTTTAACAGCACCTACTACCTGACGTATCCAACTGGGGCCGACGCTTATACCGTAGCCTTTTCTGTCCCAGACTTCATGTTTATTATTCTTGTCTCTGGTGCGCTGAGCGTCAGCTTTATTCCAGTTTTCAATCAGCGTCTTTTGTCGGGTAACAAGAAGTCAGCCTGGGAGCTTTCGACTAGCATTATTAACCTGATGGCACTGGCAACGTTGATTGCCAGTATTTTGATTATAATCTTTGCTGAACCGCTGGTGCGCTACGTTGTTGGACCAGGCCTTGATGAGTCAAGTCGATCATTGGCGGTCAGTATGATGCGTGTGATCGCGGTTAGTCCATTCCTGTTTGCTGTCGCGACGGTTATCACTAGTATGCAGCAGGCTGTTGGGCGTTTTGCGTTTTTCGCGCTTGCGCCAGCAATCTATAACGTCGGTATTATTATTGGGCTACTGTTTTTTACAAACGGTATCAATATTTTCGGCTGGCAAATCTTTGACGGCGGGATCATGGGCGTCGCGCTCGGTGTTGTGCTCGGGGCGATTTTGCAACTAATCGTCAGTACGCTCGGGCTATTTGGCATGGGCTTTGATTATCGGTTCAAGATATTCTGGAAAAACAAAGGTTTCCGCCGAGTGCTGCGTCTATTGCCGCCACGCTCACTCGACCAGGGGATTGATTACGTGAACAGTATCGTCGAAACGAACCTCGCATCACGCATGGTGGCCGGTAGTGTGCGTGCCTACCAGCAGGTAACCTCACTGACGTATGTGCCAATTAACTTAATTGGTGTGGCGATCAGTACCGCTGCATTCCCGAAGATGACCGAGCGTTTGGCACAGGGGCGTCCAGATTTATTTAAAAGTGAGTTGCAAACGGTGCTGCGTGTCATTATCTGGTTGGCGCTTCCGGTGACGGTTATTGCGGTCTTTGGTCGTGGCTATATCGTAAACTTTATCGTCAACGGTGGTGACCCGTACATGGCAAGTATTCTTGCTATCTTGGCGTTATCGATTCTATTTCGTTCAGTCTACTTTATCTCGGCGCGTAGTTTTTATGCGCACCAAGACACAAAGACCCCATTGTACATTTCATTATTTACGATTGGGCTTAATATAACCTTGGCTGTATGGTTTACGCTAGGACTTGGCATGGGTGTTCATGGCCTCGCATGGGCAGCTGTCATTGTGTCTGCAACAGAGGTATCGATCCTATTCTTTGTCATGTCACGACGAATCCCAGGCCTGTTCGATATGATATTTATATCGGCCGTGATGCGCATGGCTAGTGCTGCTGGATTCACTGCTTTGATTACCTATATCGCGCTGAGTTTCTTGCCACTAACGGCCGACGACCAAAGCTTCTGGGCGACCTTCCCGAAGTTTGCCCTTGTCGCCGCGATAGCCGGTCTGTCATACTTACTATTCAGCTGGCTATTTAAATTGCCAGAAGTATATCCTGTCCTGACCCGTATTCAAAAAATTTTGTTTAAAGCTCCGAAAGTAAAAGATGAATCAATCACACATTCGTAATTTCTGTATTATTGCCCATATCGATCACGGTAAGTCTACTTTGGCTGACCGTATGCTTGAGTTGACTGGGACTGTCCAAAAGCGCGATATGAAGTCGCAGCTGCTTGATAGTATGGATCTTGAACGTGAAAAGGGGATCACGATTAAACTCGCCCCAGTTCGCATGAGCTACAAAGAACACGAACTCAACCTTATCGATACACCTGGACACGTTGATTTTAGTTACGAAGTGTCGCGCAGTCTTCAGGCCTGTGAAGGTGCGATTCTTGTAGTGGACGCCAGTCAGGGTATTCAGGCCCAGACGCTCGCCAATGTCTACCTTGCGCTTGCGGCTGATCTCAAAATTATCCCCGTACTGAATAAGATCGATCTTCCCGCAGCCGATGTGCCACGCGTGAGTGCTGAAATTATCAACCTTCTTGGCTGCACCGAGGATGATATCTTGAAGATTAGCGCCAAGACAGGTGAGGGCGTCACTGATGTCCTTGATACGATTGTCGAAAGCATCCCGTCGCCGCGCGGGAATAGCGAAGACCCAACCCGTGCCCTTATTTTTGATAGCTATTTTGATGACTACCGCGGTGTTATCCTGTATGTCCGCGTGATTGACGGTGAGATCAAGAAGGCTGATATCATTGACATGATGGCGACGGGTGCAAATGGCATCGCACTTGAAGTCGGATCTTTGAACCCAGCCATGAGCGCTAGCCCTGTTATCGGCAGCGGCGAGATTGGCTATATCGTCACTAACCTCCGCACAACGCGCGACGCCCGTGTCGGTGACACCGTAACGATTCGTCGTCGACCTGCAACGGAAATGTTGCCAGGCTATAAACTGGTCAAGCCATTCGTGTATGCCGGATTCTTCCCGGTGAGTAACGATGACTACCAAGCACTCAAGGATGCTGTCGAGAAACTAAGCCTTAGTGACTCAGCGCTGCAGTTTGAGCCAGAAACGTCACCTGTGCTCGGGTTTGGTGTCCGTATTGGATTCCTTGGATTGCTACACCTTGATATTATTCGCGAACGACTCGAGCGTGAGTACAACCTTGACCTTGTCATTACCAACCCTTCAACCGACTACCATGTGAAACTAAATTCAGGCGAAGACCTAGATATCAAAAGCGCCAGTAACTTGCCTGACGTCACGCGCATCAAAGAAATTCGAGAACCTTGGATTAAAGGTGAAATCATTGTACCTGCTAGCTATATCGGCGCAGTGATTCAGTTGATTATTCAAAAACGCGGCTTGCAATCAAACCTCAGCTATATCGATGAACGTGCACTGATTAGTTTCGAGGCGCCACTGGCAAATCTTTTGACAGACTTCTACGACCAACTGAAATCAATCACCAGTGGTTACGGTTCATTTAACTATGAACTTGATAATTACCGTATCGAAGACCTCGTTCGTATCGACTTTTATGTTGCCGGTGCAATGGTTGATGCACTGAGTATTATGGCGCACCGTTCTGAGGCTCAAAGTCTTGGACGCGAAGTTACTAAGAAATTAAAAGACGTGATTCCTCGTCAAAATTTCCAGGTCGCATTACAAGCCGGTATTGGTGGTAAGTTTATTGCTCGTGAAGACCTAAGCGCCTACCGCAAAGATGTCACAACTGGCCTCTATGGCGGTGACGTATCTCGTAAAAAGAAAGTCCTCGCCAAACAAGCCAAGGGCAAAAAGCGCATGAAGCGTTTTGGGAAAGTAGATATTCCATCCGAAGCATTTATGGTAATGCTAAAGCGCGACTAGCTGCTCGTCTGGTACAATGGTGTATGACTTTAGAACAGATGATTACCGTGTATGAACCGACCCCTGAAACTGTTGAACTTGTACAAAACTCAAATATCACCCTGCTTGTTGGAATATCTGGGGCCGGTAAAGATACGATTAAAAAGAAATTGCTTGAAAAAGACGGGTATAGCGACATAACTTCGCACACAACTCGTCCACCGCGCATGAATAATAACGTTCTCGAGCAAGATGGCCAAGAGTATCATTTTGTTTCGGTTGAAACTGCCCAGGACATGCTGGTTCAGAAAGCTTTTATTGAAGCAAAGCTAGTGCACGGGACCGTATACGGCACCTCAACCGACGAGGTTCGCCGCGCCCACGATCAGCACAAGATCGCAGTTACCGATATCGATGTCCAGGGCGTTGATGAATACAAGCAACTATCGCAGGACGTCATTGCAATTTTTATCCTACCTCCTAGCTTTGAAATCTGGCGTCAACGATTGATGCAGCGCTACGAATCAGCCGAAGCCTTCGATGAAGAATGGCCCAAGCGTCGCACGAGTGCCGTGCAGGAACTGCAGCAGGCTTTGTCGGTGCCATACTACCATTTCATTATTAATGACGAGCTGGCGCGCTCGGTTCAGATTGCCGACGAGATTGCCCACCAGGGTGATTTGTTCAACCGCAAAGACGATGAAGCGCGACTTGTGGCCCGTGACCTGCTTGAAGATATACTTGCACACAGCTAGCACTCATTGACAGAGAGTGCTAGAACACGCTAGAATAAATCTATGACCGATCGACAACGACAGATCTTGGCAGCAATTATCGAGCAGCATGCTGAGATTGCCGCACCGGTGGGAAGCGTGATGCTTGCTAAGCTTTTTGGGGTCTCTAGTGCCACTATTCGAAGTGAGATGGCGCGACTTGAAGATATGGGTCTTATCGAGCAGCCACACACCAGTGCTGGTCGCGTACCAACTGACGCTGGGTACCGTTTCTATGTGAATTCGCTCAACGAGGCGCATGCCAATGAAACACAGCCGCAACTTCTCGATCGCAGTGCGAGAGCGATTGAGGCGCGGGTGCAGACACAATCAAATCGTGCTGACCGTGCAATCCGCGGAGCGGTTGATAGCCTGGTTGAACTGACGCAAAACATGGGGATTGCAACCATCGGCGATGAACTGTATATGGCGGGAATCGGAAATCTATTCTCTCAGCCAGAGTTTTTGCAAGGGAACCACGCGCAGGCAGTTGCCCGTTTGCTTGATAACCTCGAGCCGTGGCTACGCGAGGCCAAGCCGAACGAGCCGTTGAATGTCTATATCGGGTCAGAAAACCCAATCGGTAGAGCTAGTGGTGCAACCCTGATTATTAGTCGCTTCCGTTCACCCTATAGTGATAACAGCTACATCGGTGTCATTGGGCCAACCCGTCAAAGTTATGAAAAAGTAATGCGTTTAGTGCGTCACACTGGCGCCATGTTAGAGGAGATTTTATAGTATGTCAGATGCAAAAAAACCAAAGAAGAATGTTGAAGAAGTGAATGAAGACGCCAAGGATTTGCAGATTGCAGAATTAACACTTGATGTGCAGCGCACCCGTGCTGATTTTGAGAACTATCGCAAGCGAGTTGATGCCGAAAAAGCCGCAGCCCGTGAAGCTGGTCAGGCAGGTGCGATCCTTAAACTCCTGCCAGTCATTGATAATATCGAACGCGCTATTGCCTATACCCCTGAAGAATTGAAAGACAATACCTGGGTGCAAAGTGTTGCAGGGCTTGTCCGCCACCTCGAAAAATCACTCGAAAGCCTTAATTTAGGACGCATCGATGCAAAACCGGGTACTGTCTTTAACCCTGATTTTCACGAAGCTATTCAGTTCGACGAAGAGGCAACGGGCGACCAAGAAGTCATCGCTGATGAAATGCAGGCTGGCTACACATTGAACGGTCACGTGATTCGTCACGCAATGGTTAAAGTTACCAAGCAGTAATAAAACCCGCGTAGACAAGGCAAATAAAAAAGCACCTTCCGTGGAGGGTGCTTTTGCTAAACAGTGGAATAGGCAGAGAGAAACGGGGTCGCTCTGCCTATTCCAACTTGCGTTGCGGTGAATAGGTGAGCTAGATTGCCCCCAGGTCGACGCGATAGGTGTAAAACCTGACGTCGATTTCGTGGGCAGGAGAGCGTTCGACGCACTCGAGCCCGTCAAGACGCACTCCTGTTTTTAGCTGCACCAATCTGGTGAGCTTTTGGAGGGTCCCGAAGGTAATCGTTTCCTTGCGGTCGATCGTCAGCTTTGACTCACGAACACGGGCCTGTTGAAAGGCCTTGGAGTACTTGACGTCCTCTCGCAAAATCACGAAAGGGATGTGCCCGCGGCGCGGGAGAACTCCAAGAAGCGGCTTCGTCGCTGCGCGAGCAACATTGATGTCACCTTCGAGACAATCCAGCATGTGCAACTCGTGCTCGTCGAGCATGGGTAGTTGTTCGATGAAGCGATCGAAGCTAGTTTTTGCAACAAGACTACGTTCAAGGGTCAAATTAACCACGTTCCTCTCTGCTAGTAAAAAATAAAGAACCCGTTGAGTATCAACTCAAGCGGATTCGCTTCTTGGTGGGCATTCATGTTCGTTTTTCAACTTACGCGACGTTTCCTCTAAGACCTATTGATAATAGTCCTCGCGCCCCATAAAATCAATGGTATTTTGTATATTATACAATAATCTTTTTTACGTAAATTTCAGTTGGCACTCTTGACAGTTGAGTGCCAACTTTCTATAATGAAAGAGTACTTAGCAATCTCGTACGGAGAGTGCTAAAATAGAATAAGAAATCACGAACATTCTGTCACTAAAAGGAGAATAGTATATGGGTAAAATCATTGGAATCGACCTCGGTACCACTAACAGTGCTGTTGCATACATGGTTGCGGGTAAGCCGGAAGTCATCGCGAACGCTGAAGGTAACCGAACAACACCTAGCGTTGTTGCTATCAATAAGAACGGCGAACGCCTTGTTGGACAAGTTGCGCAGCGTCAACGCGTTACAAACGCTAAAAACACTATCTATGGTGTCAAGCGCCTTATTGGTCGCAAGTTTAGCGACGATGAAGTCCAAAAAGACCACGACATTATGCCGTATGAAATTGTCAAAAAAGGCGATGGCGTTGCAGTAAAAATGGGCGACAAAGATTACAGTCCAGAAGAAGTGTCTGCTATGATTCTTTCAAAGATCAAAGCTGACGCCGAAGCCTTCCTCGGCGAAAAAGTCACTGAAGCGGTTATTACCGTTCCTGCGTACTTCAATGACTCGCAACGACAGGCAACTAAAGACGCAGGTAAAATTGCCGGCCTCGAAGTAAAGCGAATCATCAATGAACCAACAGCTGCGGCGCTTGCCTACGGCCTTGAGTCTAAAAAAGACGAAAAGATCGTTGTTTTTGACCTAGGTGGTGGTACATTTGACGTTTCTGTCCTTGAACTTGGCGACGGCGTCTTTGAAGTAAAATCTACTAACGGTGACACGCACCTTGGTGGAGAAGACTTCGACAACCGTATCGTCAACCACTTCCTCGATGTCTTTAAGAATGAACAGGGAATTGACCTCAAGTCTGATAAGGCTGCAATGCAACGTCTAAAGGACGAAGCGGAAAAGGCAAAGAAAGAACTTTCTTCTACCAACGAAACTGAAATCAACCTGCCATTCCTGACAGCTGATGCGGATGGTCCAAAGCACTTCGAGTACAAGTTAACGCGAAGTAAGCTTGAAGAACTCGTTAAAGACCTGATCGACGGTGTTGCAAAACCTGTTGCAAACGCGTTGAAGGATGCTGGCCTCAAGACCTCTGATATTGACGAGATCGTTCTGGTTGGTGGTATGACTCGCATGCCTGCAGTTGTTGAAAAAGTGAAATCAATCTTTGGCAAAGAACCACTTAAGGGCGTTAACCCTGACGAAGTCGTTGCTATCGGTGCGGCAATTCAGGGTGGAGTGCTCGCCGGTGACGTCAAAGACGTTCTGCTACTCGATGTCACACCACTTTCACTCGGTATTGAAACAATGGGTGGGGTCGCCACTAAAGTGATCGAACGCAACACGACCGTTCCAACTAGTAAGTCTGAAACATTCTCTACAGCCGCTGACAACCAGCCACAAGTAGAGATTCACGTCACCCAAGGTGAACGAGAACTCGCTAGCGACAATAAGTCACTGGGACGCTTCGTTCTTGATGGTATCGCTTCGGCCCCTCGTGGTGTGCCACAGATTGAAGTAACCTTCAATATTGACGCCAACGGTATCTTGAATGTCACCGCCAAAGACAAGGGAACTGGCAAAGAACAAAGTATCACTATCTCTGACAGTGGTAATCTTTCAAAAGAAGATATTGAAAAAGCCGCTAAAGACGCTGAAATGCATGCCGACGAAGACAAGAAAAAGCGCGAAGCAATCGACGCCCGAAATGGTCTAGAATCTGCAATCTACCAAGCGGAAAAAATGCCTGACGAATTCAAAGACAAAATCAGTGATGAAGACAAAAAAGTCATCACCGACGCTGTCGAAGAAGCCAAAAAGCACAAAGATTCTGATGACAAAGACGCGCTTGAAGCAGCCACTAAGGCTCTAAACGACGCAACGATGCCTATCGGCGCAAAGATGTACGAAGCGGCTGCCAAAGAAGATGCTGACGCATCCGAAGCCGGTGAAACAAAGACCGACGAGCCTGTTGAAGGTGAAGTTGTCGACAAAGACGAAGAGACAAAAGAAAAGAAGTAATCAGTCGAATTATTGCGTAAAATAAGAAAAAGGCCGCATTTTTCGGCCTTTTTCTTTATACTAGGATGATGCTACATTACGCCAGAACACGCCGAAAATATGCTAGTCACAACAAAAGTGACCGTGCGAAGAATCTTTGCGCCTTTTGTGGCGATGAAAACCTTGAATCACGCCTCGTAGAAAAAACCGAAACCATGCGGATTATCCCGAACCGCGTGTCTTATGATCTCTTCGAAGGTCTCCGCGTTGAAGATCATTTAATGATTGTGCCGATCCGCCACGTCGAGGGGATTGCTGAATTCACCGATCAAGAAAAACGCGAGATGACCGACCTACTCGGTAAGTACGAGCAACTCGGCTACAGTATGTATGCCCGAGGTGTTGGCAGCATTAGTCGCTCGGTCAAGCATCAGCACACGCATCTGATAAAACTTTCCAACACTTTGCCTAAGTTCAGTCTGTATATGCGAAAACCCTACATCTTAATTCACAAGTAGGTATTACAGCTCTAGGTACAGCGCAGCCCATACCATGCCGGGGTCGGCGCGGTAAATCGGTACGTAGTACCAAGATCCGTCGGGGTTAACTAATTCTGGATAGGTTCCGTGTAGTGAAATTAATTCACCAAAACGTGTGTATTGAGCGTCGTATTCTGGGCGTTTATATTTTTTTAGCACGTGTAAATAGAAGGTCGCGTGCCAGGTCCAGATGGTTGTCCCGGTATAGTTGGGCATCAGCCATTTACCCATACCGATACGGTAGTTGAATTGATCAGAGTTTTCGCCGTACTGTAGTGGGTAGACACTATTCATGCCAGCCTTGGTGATATAATCACAGGTCTTATCAACGAGTTTTGCATCGTCAATCACGCCTAGGAAGAATGGCATCAGTGCACATTCCGAGCTATATGCTTCATTTGCGCGGTCGGCACTGAAATAGTGTCCATTCCAGTAATTGTCCATCAGTTCTTTGGCGTACTGTGCCGGGTGGTAGGGGAAAGCAGTTAATCGTAAGATCTCGGTACAGCGCGCCAGTCGCCCAATCAGTGCAATGCTGTACGCGCTACGGTCGTAAAAGACGGCATCGCGCATTTCGGCATAGCGAACGTTTAACAGATCACCTGTTTCGGGTTCCAGGTAGGCTTTAACGTATTTACGTAGCTGCCGCTGCAAAAACAAATGCTCGGATTTATTCAGCCTATAGTTACTAACGACGAGTGAGTGTAGTAGCCATGGCAATGCATCGATACTGCGCTTGGCAGGCGCGTTAAAGGTGTTGCCGGCTTGATCGATACATAGCGTGATCGTATTTGCGCGCCGGTAGTGTCGAAGCGCCCATCGCAAGGTATGTTGCACCTTTGTTTTTTGACCAATCTTGACCAGTGATTCGGCAACCGTTCCAAAATCACGCATCCAAAAAAAGTCATAGTGACCTAGGCTGGTTCGGTAAAAATCACCCTGCCAAAGTCGCTCGACGATTTGGGCGCAAATTTCTTTTGGCGTACCCTCAAAGCGTTCGATGGTGCCAAAGTATCGGTTGTGGAGTTGTCGGTATTCTGCACGGATAAGTCCCAAGACGGCACCGGTGCTTCGGATAAAAGGTTTCATGTAGTGTCAGTATATAGTGCAAATACGCTTGTGTATATAAAATCTAAGCAAATGAAATAGGCACCTTGCAAGGCAGCGGATATCTGGCTGATATCAACGCTGCCCTACAAAGGTGCCGTGTGGTGTGTTACTTCGTCAGTGCGACGTCGCAACACTCAGAGACGCCAGCATCGCAGGCCTGTGCGGACGCCTCGGTCCGACAGTTCGAGCAATGCCTCGTCGTTCTGATGGTTGTTCTGCGCGTAGGTCCGCCAGTCCCGACTGGACGTCCCTGCGTGTGGTTGAGCTCCATGTCCCAAAAGACATGTTCAATCTTTTGCCCGAGTGCATCTGCCACGAGGCAGGCACTCTGGATAGTAAAGCGGTTCTTTCGATCGCTAGATTCCATGCGGTTGATGGTACCAGCCGAGCATCCCACGACTTTCGCAAGCTCTGCTTGTGTCATGCCGAGTGATTCTCTGTATTTCTTTACAAGTGTCAACGTTCCTCCCAGGTATGTAATTGACTAAATAACTATAGCACTTTTATAAGCATAAGTCAATTGCCAAGAAAACGCACGAAATTCGAAGATAGCTCAAAATGGGCGTATAATAATGAGTACAAAACTATAAGTAAATAGGAGAATAGTGATGGATGATGGACTTGGAATTATTGGATGGATCGTACTCGGTGGACTAGCCGGATGGGTTGCCTCGATGTTTGCAGGAACAAACGCGCGACAAGGCCTTCTAGGTAATATTATCGCTGGTATCATCGGTGCTTTCGTTGGTGGGATCGTATTTAACTTTTTCGGTGGCGCGGGCGTGACCGGATTTAACCTTTGGAGCTTCTTGGTTGCACTGGTCGGTGCGATCATAGTTCTCTTTATCTGGCGCGCGATTACCGGCGGCAAAAAAACCGCGTAACCTTTCGTACCACAAAAACTATAACTAGCACTCTAGACATTTGAGTGCTAGTTTTATATACTGGTAACAGATGAGCAAACGTGATTATTATGAAGTATTAGGCGTCGCTAAAGATGCGAGCGCCGACGAGATAAAGAAGGCCTTTCGACGTGGAGCTGTACAGCACCACCCCGATAAAGAAGGCGGTAACGAAGAAAAGTTCAAAGAAATTAATGAAGCCTACGACGTCCTTAAAGACGCTCAAAAACGTCAACGATATGATCAATTTGGCCACGCTGGTGTCGGTGGATCAAATGGCGGTGGTCAATCGGGCAATCCGTTTGAAGGTTTTGGTAATCAAGCTGGTGGCTTTGACTTCGGTGATGGCCTTGGCGATATATTTAGTCAGTTCTTTGGCGGCGGTAACTCTCGTCAACAGGCGCCGCAACGTGGACGCGACGTTGAAGTAAACCTTCAGCTCAATTTTGAAGAGGCTGTCTTTGGCCTCGAAACAGCGATCGATCTTGATCTCGACGACACTTGTTCACACTGTCAAGGTACGACAGTCGAACCTGGTCACGATATGAAGACTTGCCCAACCTGTAAGGGTGCTGGTCAGCAGACACGTGTCATGAACACAATGTTCGGTCCAATTCAGCAGAGTGTTGTGTGTCCGACTTGTAGTGGCCGCGGCAAGGTGCCAGAAGTAGTCTGTACGGTTTGTCACGGATCTGGAACGCAGCGTACCAAGCAGTCTATTAAACTCAAGATTCCAGCTGGTATAGACGACGGTGCAACAATCCGTTTGACTGGTCGCGGCGAAGCGATCACTGATGGCAAAAAAGGTGACCTCTACGTCAATATCCGCGTCAAAGCACACAAACGATTTACCCGTGAAGGTGATATCGTTCTCTCCGAAGAGCACGTTGGTATGATCGATGCCGCACTTGGTACTGAGATTGATGTCGAAACCGTCGATGGCATGGTTCGCATGAAAGTCCCTGCTGGAACACAATCAGGCACCGATTTCAAACTTTCGAGCCACGGTGTGCCGCACATGAACAGCGAGCGCCGCGGGCCACATATCGTCAACATTGTTGTTGATACACCGACGAAGCTCACCAAGAAGCAGCGCGAGCTACTTGAGCAATTTGACGCTGGCAAAAAGCGCAGTATGTTCTAGGACACAGGGGCGGAAGGTTGACTTTTTAGCAGAAAAGTGCTAAAGTAAACCAGTTATAAGAATAAGCAGTACCTAGTCGTATGATAGAGGTTGTTATGGAACAAGAACTCCCAGTAATCGGACGCAACGTCCTCGTCGATGTGATCGGCCACGCAAAGAACGTCCCCGCAAAAACTGACACAGGTGCAGATAGTTCTTCGATCTGGGCCTCTCATATAAAAATCAGCAAAAAAGGAACGCTTAGCTTTACTCTTTTCGGCGAAGGCTCCGAGTACTATACTGGCGAGGTGATCAAGCGCAAAGCTTACCGCGTTGCAATCGTTCGAAGTTCTAACGGCCATGAGCAAATCAGGTACCGTACGGAAATTCCGATACGGGTTGCTGGTAAGCGAGTCAGGGCAGCATTATTTTTGTCCGATAGATCACTTAATCACTTCCCGATCCTGCTTGGGCGAAGAACTATCAACAAGAAATTCCTCGTCGATGTCTCTACGAAGGAATACGATAGACCACCCTTTGTGAAACGAGGGAGTGAGCTGCACAAAGAAATGCTTGAAGACCCCTATGCATTCCACAAGAAATACCACCAGAACGAAAAATAAGGAGACATTATGAAAATAGCCATTCTTTCAAACGGAAACGGAAATTATTCAACAAAGCGTCTCAAAGAAGAGGCTATTGCGCGCGGACACGACGTCAAGGTGATTAAATACCGCGACTGTTACGCTTCAATCGAACAAGCCAAGCCAACGGTCAGTTACCGCGGTGAAGACTTGGCGCAGTTCGATGCGATTATTCCTCGTATTGCGGCTAATATGACTCGCTATGGTACGGCCATTGTGCGCCAGCTTGAGATGCAGGGTGTCTACACTGTTTCAAGTTCGATCGCAATTAATCGTTCTCGTGACAAGCTTCGTAGTCTGCAACTTCTTGCCCGCGCTGGTGTGGGTATTCCAAAGACGATTGTGTCTCGTAACTCAACTGATATCGATGACCTTATTGATAAGGTTGGCGGAACACCTGTCATTATCAAGCTTGCCCGTGGTACGCACGGTAACGGTGTTGTTCTGGCAGAATCAAAGAAAGCTGCCAAGTCTGTTTTGCAGGCATTATATCTTTCGAATGAAGATGGAACTAACATCTTGCTACAGGAATTTGTTGAAGAATCAGCCGGTATGGACATTCGTGCGTTTGTCGTAGGGGGCCGTGTGGTCGCCAGCATGAAGCGCCAAAGCCTTGATGACGACTTCCGTTCAAACCTGCACCGTGGTGGTGAAGGAACGGTCGTCAAGCTGACTGAAGAAGAGACGAAGATGGCCATTAAAGCAGCCAAAGCGATGGGTCTGAACATTGCTGGTGTTGACCTGATGCGTAGCGCGCGTGGACCACTGGTACTAGAGGTAAACTCAAGCCCTGGATTTGGTATCGAGAAAGTGACTGGCCGCAACGTTGCAACGCCAATTATTGAATACATCGAACAAAACGCCAAACGTGGCAGCAAACGCGACAAAGTCGGCGCGTAAACCCTAGTGGGCTGCTATACTATGCTCATGGTAATACGACTGTGAGCATCTGGCGCCCACATACGACTGGCATTCTTATTGGCGGACTCGTCCTTATTCTTGTCGCCCTGGTTGGGTCGTTTATGCTCAGTCACTTCAAGCCAACGACTCAGGTTTCGCTTGGTTCGGGCGTCTTTAGTGTCAAAGTTGCGACGAACGACATCGAACGCGAGCGTGGACTATCTGGCGTTGATGCATTAGGTTCTCTGGAAGGGCTTTTGATGGTTTTCGATACAGATGGTCGGCATGGCATTTGGATGAAAGACATGAATATCCCAATTGATATTGTGTGGCTTGATAGCAATAAGACGGTTGTGTATATGGTAACCGAGGCTTCGCCGCAGGTATCAACTGAAAAGATATTCACACCGAAAGATCCCGCCCTTTACGTCCTTGAGCTATCAGCAGGATCTATCCAGAAATCGGGCATCAAGATAGGCTCAAAAGCTGAATTTGTACTAGAAGGAGAATCTCAATGATCGTTATCGCTATATTTGCCGCCATCGCCATCGCGTTATTTGCCGGAGCGTTTTTATCAAAGCGTCGATTTGGATTATTGGGGTTAGCCCTGACGGCTGGTGCGACACTGAGTTCGATGTGGAGTTATGACGCCGGACTTGTTGTCTCAAGTACCGGGTTGGTTCCTGACGGTCCACTGACGAACGCGGTTGCCTTGTCATTGATTGTGTTATTGCCGGCAATTTTACTATTGTTTCATGGCTATACGTACAAGGGGTTGCTTGGCCGTGTGATCGGCTCGATATTATTTGCGGTTTTGGCGTTGGCGTTCTTGGTGGAACCGATTAGCTTTGCCTTGCCACTGACGGGTGCAGCAAACGACGCCTATGTCGTATTAATGCAAAATAAAAATTTGATTATCAGTATCGGTGTTGTTCTTGCGGTAGTTGATCTGTTTTTCACCAAACCTGCCCCTAAAAAGTCCCGCGAACACCACCATTGATATTGACACGCTACCTCTGTTGAGATATAGTGTGAGAAGCTTTTATGTATTGCATAGAACTATGTGGGCCAGTAGCTCAGCTGGTTAGAGCACCTGCCTTTTAAGCAGGGTGTCATGGGTTCAAGTCCCATCTGGCCCTCCAATTAAAGAACATCCCTCGATCGCTACCAGGGGTGTTTTTTATTTTCAAATGATTTTAGAACGAGTTAATGTCGCTTCGTTATAGTTGCTACTATGCAGCTATGGAAGTTACGGCAGCGAGTACACGTCTCGTGGTGTATTGCGCTTGCGTGTACATTCTTGGTTGTCGGGGTGTGGACGGCGCAGTATTTGCCGCTTGCGCCGTATTGGTTTATTGTTGCGGTGCCACTGGTTTTTTTTGGATTTTGGCGACGACAAGTAATCATCCTGCCCGTCATAGCGTTAGCCGGTGCGATCATTGGTATTTGTTACGGGTCAATTGCCGGGAGTGGGCTAGAGGTATACGCGCCGCTCGTTGGTTCGCAAGTCGAGCTACGTGGGCGAGTGAAGGAAGATCCATCAACAACCGCCAAAGGTCTACTTGTGTTGCAGCTGGACCATGTTCAGTTTCGCGATGCCGACCTGTCGGGGTCTGTTTGGGTCAGTATCCTGGGGCATCCAAAGGTCAAACGAGGTGACATTGTTGGTGTATCGGGTGAGGCGACGGAAGGATTTGGGACCTTTGCGCTGACGATGTTTACAGCAAAAATAACGAGCGTACAGCAGCCAATACCTGGTGATCTTGGCCGAGTTGTTCGCGATTGGTTTGCTGATGCGATTCGTGTCGGCATTCCAGAGCCACAGGCGAGTTTAGGAATCGGCTTTTTAACAGGTCAAAAAAGTGCCTTGCCGCCAGATCTAGCCGAGGCACTGCAGATTGCCGGACTCAGTCATATTGTTGTTGCGAGTGGCTATAATCTCACAATCCTAGTGCGATTGGCGCGTCGACTATTCATTAAGGCTTCAAAGTTCTTGTCGGTATTTGCTTCAGGCGTCATGATAGCGAGTTTTGTTGCTATGACTGGTTTGAGCCCAAGCATGACAAGGGCGGGCTTGGTTTCAAGTCTGAGTCTGCTGACCTGGTATTACGGTCGGCAATTTCATCCGTTTGTATTGCTGCCGTTCGCTGCGGCGATTACGGTGCTGTGGCAACCGAGTTATGCGTGGGGTGATTTGGGGTGGCAGCTAAGTTTTGCGGCTTTTGCAGCGGTGATGGTTGTCGGCCCATTATTGCAGCGATACTTCTTTGGAGATAAAGACCCGGGGATGATTCGGCAGGTACTGGGTGAAACGGTAGCGGCTCATATCGTTACGATACCTATTGTTGTGCCGGCTTTTGGGCTGCTTTCGAATGTTGCAATCCCTGCCAATATCTTGATCGTGCCATTAGTGCCACTCGCGATGCTGTTGACGTTTATTGTCGGCGTGACGGCACTGACTATTCCGTCTATTGCAGAGATTGTTGGCATACCGGCAACATGGTTGTTGCACTACATGACGCATGTCGCAGAGACACTGGCTGGGCTGCCATGGGCACAAACACCGATCGTAACACCAGGATGGGCAATTGCTATCTATATAGCCGCACTGGTTGCTGCCTGTATTTATATGCAGCGCAAGACAGGCTTTAGCCTCCGCGGGGTGAATATTATCGAATAAGATGATAGTAGGTATTAGCGAGGTCGGCCGCCAGCGGTGTCGCGGGCAAGTCCAGCAAGGAGGTCGTCGACAACGTCGGTGCTGAATTCACCATACTTTTTTGTCACAGCAGTGTGAATCAGGAAATCAGCGATCAGTGGGTTCTTCGGAAGGATTGACCCGTGCAGGTAGGTGCCGATAACATTTTTGTAGCGGGCTCCTTCGTGAGCATCTTTTGAGTTATTGCCAGCCCCTTTAATGACATTGGCAAATGGTTCGGTGTTATCGCCAAGGTAGGTCTGCCCGCTATGGTTTTCGTAGCCGATAATGTCACCGAAATCTGCATTATTTGTGACGATGTTACCGATGAGGCGCTCGTTGGTGCCGTATGTTTCAACGTCGAGGATGCCGATACCGGTCAGTATTTTGTTTTGGGAGGTCTTAAAGAAGTTGCCAAATAATTGGTATAGTCCACAAACCATTAACATCGGGACACCGGCTTCGGCGAGGGTTTTTAGCTTTGGCCCCATTGCAATCAAATCGGCATGGATGATTTCTTGACCGCTATCTTGTCCACCACCGCCAACAATAATATCAACGTCATTGGGAAAGGTGTCACCGACATTGTAATGAATAATGTTTGGTTCATAGCCGTACCATTCGAGTCGGCGCTGTAGCACCAATAGATTGCCGTAATCACCATAGATATTCATATCTTTAGGGTAAAGCTGTACGACGGTAATAGTTTGTTTACTCATGAGACAACCTCGACTTTAGTGATTTTACTCAGTTCTTTACGTAGGGCGAGCATCGCGGTGTAGGTACAGTAAATACGTTTTGGCATATCGTTGTTTGTCGAAATGAACTGGCGCAGCGCAAAAGTAAGATCGGGTTCGATGTGTCCAATCGCAACTTCGTCGTACTGTAGTCGAAGCGCCATGTCATAGGCGCGGATACCCGATACTTCAGAGACGCCGAGTTCGCTCAGGCTCTCGAAATCAACGTCCCATAGCCATGACATGTCCCGGCCGTCTGCATAGTTGTCGTTGATGGCGATCATCGTGGCGTAGCCAACCGGCGAAAATGACTTCAACCCAAGCCGAAAGCCAGAAGGGTTCTTGACGAGCACTAACTCGAGCGGGTGTCCACCAACTTCGAGTTCTTCACCACGTCCAAATGCTGGTGTGACAGTGGCAATCGTCGAGATGACGATATCCGATTGGGTTTCATTGCCCAGGATGGCCCGTGTCAGCGCGATTGCAGCAGCGCTATTGAAAACGTTGTAGACTCCGTTTAGTTTTAGGGTTGTCGTGAGGTCCTGGCCAGCTATATGGTAGGTCGCTTGGTTGCCCTTATATTTCTGAAGAATGACGGATGCCTCTGGGCGAGCAGTCTTTTTGGCTATTCCTCCGCGAAGCTCGTCGTCACTAGGGAAGTCGGGGAGAAGATTATTACTGAGGCCAAATAGTTCGACGTTTTGGTCGTGGAGGCTGTCTTTGATTGCCAGGACACGGCGGTCTTCGCGGTTTAATACGACGGTATCGGTGGTGGCTTGAGCAATCTTCTCTAGCATTTTCGCCGTAGCATCAATTTCGCCAAAACGATCGAGTTGGTCGCGCATGACGTTTAGTAGCAGGCTATAGCGGGGTGGAATGGCTTTTACGAAGTGAACTGCATGGGCTTCGTCGAGTTCAAGAACGGCAATATCTGCGTCCAGCTTGCCTTTGATGTCAATATCGCCAAGTAGTGCGGCGGCAACACCACGAGTAAAGTTACTGCCGGTGCGATTAGTAAACACTTTGAGGCCGTGGGCTTCGAGGAGGCTGACGACCATTTTCGTGGTCGTGGTTTTCCCGTTGGTGCCACTAATGACGACAACCCCACGCGGCAACTGCGCGAGGGTCTGTTTAATAAAGTCGGGACTGATTTTTTCGACAAATAATCCAGGGAGGGCTGATCCACCACCCCGTAAACGAGCGGCATGACGGACGGCTTTTCCCATGATAACAACAAAGGGGTGAGGCATACAGACTATTATATCGTATAATGAAGGTATGTTTTTGGTGGGAATAATCTCGTGGTGGTATGGACGCGGTTTGCAGGGGCAAATCGGGCAGATTCGTGATCGATTAACAGCGACGGCTGGGTATTTTTCGATCGGCCAATTACTTTCCACACTTTTCTCACCATTCCGCCAAATTTCGGCAGGATCAGTCAATGGGCCAATCGGAGCGCAGCTTCGGGCCTTCTTTGATCAAACGGTTTCGCGTGTTATCGGGGCAATTGTACGTTCGTTAACGATATTTGCTGGTGCGCTATTGATGGCGGCGCAGGTTGTCGTGGAGATGTTCGTATTGATTGTTTGGTTACTGCTGCCGTTGCTGCCTGTTGCAGGACTTATTATGTTTGTGATCGGATGGGTACCAAAATGGATGTAAAACTGTTTAATCATAAATCAACGCGCGCGGTGAAAGCCCGGATTGGTCACGCTTTGTCGCCGTGGGTGGCAACATTCGAGATCGGCGCCATATTATGTGTTGTTGGGGGTGTCTCACTATTATTCTTTGGCGTCGCAATCGGCTGGGTATTGCTTGGAATAGCTGCGATCCCGATGATGACAGTTAAATGGTACAAAAGTGAGCTGCGTGACGTACCGATGACAAAAGATGGTACACGCGTTGACGAACTACTGGATAGTGAGATGCTGGGCCTGCTTGGTGACCAGCCAACACCGCAAGACGTTGCAAGGGTTATTGCTGCGACTAGTGGTGGTCATTTCTTCGCTATCCGTTTTGGCCTTAGCGGGAGTTTCCTGGAGCAAGTCGTTTCGAGTAACCGAGATGACATGAAGGTCATCTTTGAAGAGGCTCTGTCTATCACTAGGCAAGTCGGCGGACGCATGACGGCGGGCGTATTGATACTGGCTATGGTACGGCAACTGCCTGCCAAAGAGACACTTCTCGGGCACCTTCAACTACAAGAAGCGGATATTATTAGGGGCATTAACTGGTATCATGATCTCCGCGATCTGATCGATGGTAGTCACAGCAAGAGGGCCAAAGCTGGTGGGATTGGACGCGATTGGTCATTTGGTTGGATTCCAAACCTCTCTAGGTTTGGTCAAAATATCTCAGAATCATCGTCATCGTCTCGATCGGACGTGCATAGCGAAATCCTAAATCAACTTATGAGCACTATGGGCAATGGACGCGGGGCAATTGCGCTTGTCGGTCAAACCGGTGTTGGTAAAACAGCGTTGGTCTATGAACTAGCTGGTCGACTAATGACAAACGCGTCAACGATACCCGAAAAACTACGCTATCGCCAAATATTTATGTTGGACGCAACACGCCTTGTTTCGTCAGTAGATGGTCGTGGTGCGCTAGAGGGGTTAGTCCAAAAATTGCTGTCAGAAGCCTACGCTGCCAAAAATATCATCATCTGTCTTGATAACGCGCAGGTGTTTTTCGAGGAAGGTGTTGGCTCGATTGATATTACGAATATGTTGCTGCCAATTCTTCAAGCGGGACGACTACCGATTATTCTGACAGTCGACGAGCAGAAATTCTTGCAAATTAGCAAACGAAACCCGGCTCTTGCCGCTGCCGTTAACCGGATTAACGTGGTATCGACTGATGAGAGTGACACGCTGAAGGTCCTGGAAGAACAGTTGCCATTAATCGAATACAAACGAAAAGTCACCTATATGTATCAGGCTTTGAAAGAGTCGCACAAGCTCAGCGCTCGCTATGTCTATGACATTGCGATGCCAGGACAGGCCTTGAGTCTGCTGGACGCGGCGGCTGATTATGCCGAAAATGGTCTTGTCACCGCGCGTTCTGTAAATATGGCGATCGAAAAAACAATTGGCGTAAAGACGAACATTGTCGATGATGAGGACGAGCGAGACACGCTACTCAACCTAGAAAGCCTTATTCACAAACGCATGATTGGCCAAGAGCGGGCGGTGACTGTCGTATCTGATGCGCTCCGCAGGGCTCGTGCCGGTGTTCGTAATCAAAAGCGTCCCGTTGGTACCTTTATGTTTCTGGGGCCAACAGGAGTCGGTAAGACGGAGTTGGCGAAGTCGCTGGCCTCAGTATACTTTGGCGGTGAGCAGAATATTATCCGGCTTGATATGAATGAGTTTGTCTCGAGTAGTGATGTGGCGCGCTTGATTGCCGATGGAACAGAAGACGCCGGTAGCCTCACAGCGCAGGTGATGCGACAACCATTTAGCGTAGTCTTGTTAGACGAAATTGAAAAGGCGCACTCTAGCGTACTTACAACACTGCTGCAGCTGCTCGATGAGGGTATCCTGCGTGATGCGCGTGGCCGTGAAGTCAGTTTCCGTGACACGATTGTGATTGCGACGAGTAACGCTGGCGCTGACCGGATCCAGGAATATCTGCACCGCGGCTATGACCTCGAGCAGTTCGAGGACAAGTTTGTTGATGAACTGATCAGTGGGAACCTGTTCCATCCTGAATTTTTGAACCGATTCGACGAGATTATTGTCTTTGCGCCACTTAGTAAACCGGAGCTACTACAAGTAGTCGACCTGATCCTCGGCGATGTAAACAAGAATTTAGCAGAACAGAATATCAGCGTCACCGTTGCCCAAGATGCCAAAGAATACTTGGTAGAAGTGGGGTACGACCCCCGCCTTGGTGCCCGTCCAATGCGCCGCGTTGTGCAACGTGCCGTTGAAAATACCGTCGCCAAACAAATGCTGGCCCGCGAAGTACGAGCCGGTGGCGTCATTGAAATTACGCTTGAACAAGTGAAGGCTATGCTCGACAAGAAAAAGCAGGTTGAAGAAATCCTGGGAGCGGCCGAATAAAGGCTATCGTCTACAAAAAGACAAAAAAAGACTCGACCATTATCCGTTGATAAGAAGTCGAGTATTTTATTTGGGGCGAATGACGGGGATCGAACCCGCTACCTACGGTACCACAAACCGTCGCTCTAACCAGATGAGCTACATCCGCCACGTTATACACAGCAAATGTTGTGCCTAGTTATTCTAACAGATTAGGGTTGATAAGAAAATATGCTATAATGATGTAATTCGCGGGCGTCGTATAATGGCTAATATGTCTGCCTTCCAAGCAAACGATGAGAGTTCGATTCTCTCCGCCCGCACCAAGAATAGATTTCAAGAGATGTCAGAACTGGCATCTTTTTTAGTTGTTTTTTTATTGATAAAACGTAGGCGGGAAGGTATAGTAGCTGAATGCTCAGTGCAACGTCCGTACTCTCATTGTTTACGCTGCTCGCCTTATCGGCGGCGATTTTTTTTGCGGCCAAGCGTTTCAAAATTCCGTATACGATCCTCCTTGTCCTTGTTGGACTTGTTCTAGTGCCAGTTGTGAAGCTTCCGTTTCTGGAGCCGGTATTCGGGTTCCTTGATGACATGCAGTTGACTCCAGAGTTGCTGTTTTATATATTCCTGCCTATCTTGATTTTTGAATCCGCCTTTAATATGAATATTCGAAAGATGCTCGATAGTGCCTGGACGATTACACTGCTTGCTGTCGTAGGGTTATTGCTGTCGACCATCTTGATCGCAAGCGGATTATTCTTTGTACTACCACTGATCGGATTTGAAATACCGTTTATTATTGCGTTGTTATTTGGCGCCATTATCTCATCGACAGACCCTGTTGCCGTACTCGCACTATTTAAAGAGTTTGGTGCACCAAAAAGGCTGACGATGATCTTCGAGGGCGAAAGCCTGTTCAATGACGGTACTGCGGTGGCTCTATTCATGGTCATTCTTGCTGTCGCCGCGAGTGGCTTTAATGGCCTTGAGACCGTCACGGATGGCGTCGTGATGTTTGCGGGTATGGTGTTCTTCGGTATTCTGCTGGGGCTCGTCATGGCAACAATTTTCTCCAAAGCACTGCGACTGACACGGTCGAACGAATTCGTTGCCGTGACACTGCTGATTATTTCTGCACACATCGTCTTTATTCTTGCCGAGCTGATCAACGAGCACGGTTTATTCGGCCTAAACATTCATGTATCGTCAATTATCGCCACGACAGTCGCTTCATTGTTCCTAGGCAATCACGCACGGCACATTCTGTCACCGAAAACGGACGAATATCTCGGTAAGTTCATTGAACACTTGGCCTTCATCGCTAACTCACTGGTCTTTATCTTGGCTGGACTGCTGTTTGCATCCTCTGGCATTGACGTTCGCGTCCTATGGCTACCGATTGTCGTGACGGTCGTGATTGTGGCAATTGTGCGCGTTATATCGGTGTATGCAATCACAATACCGCTCAGTAAATCGAAAATAGAAGGCGAGATTCCACAGTCTTGGCAGATGTTGTTGGCGTGGGGGAGTCTGCGTGGTGCGTTGGCTATTATTATCGTCTTGCTGGTCCCTGAGGACTTTATGGTTGATGGCTGGATGTATGCCTACAGCCCGCGCGAGTTCCTGCTAGCAATCACTATTGGCTGTATTCTTGCGACGCTATTTATCAAAGCGCCACTGATCGGGCCAATTATGCGCCGACTAAAGATTAACGACCCGGAACCGCTAAAACTTGCCCACGAAGCAGACCTGAGTATCTACTACCTGCTGACAGAACGATCTCGTTTTGAAATTCAAAAGACAAAGGGCTTTATTGAGCTAGAACAGTACACACACTTGAAATCACGTCTCGATAAAGATATCGAAAAAGCACTGAAGGAACGTGACGCGTTGAAAAATAAGTACGGCGCGAAACTATTCGATCAGTCGCTGCACCTGATGGCGATGAGCGTTGAGTCGCACACGCTGAAACAACTGTATGTGAACGGTGAGATTAACGAGCGCATGATGCGCAAAATTAAGAGCAAGTTAAACCTCCAGACCGAGAAGATTGAGTACGCACGACACGAAGAGATCGATCCTGCTATCTATAGCGACCGTAAAGATATTTTCGATCGACTCGTTAACTTTATGCAGACGTTATTCGATCGAAAAAGCCGCCACATTAAAACCGAAGAAACGCTACAATACTACCGTGCGCAGATGATTATGGCAAAAAAGACAGTCAAGATCTTTAACGAGCTGCAGTCTTCGCACAGTCAGACCGTATTTTACGAAGCATCGTTCGCCAGAATAACCGCACAGTACGACAAATACAAAGAGCAGTGTGCGGCCAAGGTTGACGGCCTACTAGCCGAGCATCACGACGAACTATCCGAATACCTGACTGAACTTGCCGAGAAGTCACTAGCCGCATCTGGCCACCGAGCACTCGACTTCCTGCACGTTCGTGGCATCGTGAACGAGTCACTAGAAGAAGAAATCGCCGAGCGCTGGAAGACTTCGTAATATTAAAGTTCGATGAAGTGGGGTTGTCGGGTATAATAGCAGTACGTGCCCCGGTAGCTCAGCTGGATAGAGCAGAGGACTTCTAAGCCTAAGGTCGTAGGTTCAAATCCTGCCCGGGGTACCAAATTGAGATAATCAAAATAGAACTGTTTATTCGGTTCTATTTTTTACACACTATGACCCAGGGTGATTTGACAGCCCTGATTGTCGACGGGATCATTAGCGTCGCTACGACGTACGGCGGCAGGGTGCTCAAAGCCCGCACTCTATTTCGTGCTATAGTTATATCACAAGCTTTAACGCAAGGAGACTCAGATGCAAGAAGATCGTCAAACCACAGAGGTTCGTAACACAGACGAACAAGTTGGTGATACAAACATCCAGCGTCAGAGTATCGAAAAAAAGACCGCCGTATCTGGTATTGTTATTGCTCAGCGGGTGATTTACTACGTTGGTGGTGTCATTATAGCGCTACTAGTTGTCCGACTATTGCTACAGCTACTCGGTGCAAGCGAAGGCAGTGACTTTGTTGGCTTTATCTATGGACTGAGCGGTGTATTTATCGCCCCATTCATTGGTATCTTTGGTGAGCCTACCTTCGGGCAGTCACAACTTGAAACATCAACTCTCGTTACTATTGTTGTCTATGGACTGGTTATCGTTGGAATTGCAAAATTACTGACGCTGACACGACCACACGAAGAGATCTAAAAAATTTAGTGCCTACCGTACCTCTGCACGCCCGGTATCAAGTGGTATAATTGAGAAAATGGTGTGGCGCTTTATTGTAACTTTTGTCCTTCTTGTCATCTCTTTTTTGGTTGTCGGTTTTGGTGATGCGGCACATGCGCAGGAGCAAAGTGGCCACTTGATCACTGTCTATGACCGTGGTACGCAAAAAGTGTTTTTATCAAAAGAGAAAACGCTCGGCGAAGCATTAAAATCCGAAAATATCGAGCTTGATGCACGTGATACGGTTGAACCCTCCGCTAACGAAGAGCTAGTCGCCTCTGACTATCAAGTCAATATCTACCGGGCTCGACCGGTTGTGGTGGTCGACGGCGCAGTTCGTGTCAAAACTATCTCTGCCTACCAGACGGCTCAGCAAATTGCGACTGACGCAAAGATTACTTTGTATGACGAAGACACAACGACGCTGCAACCGTTAACTGATTTTGTCAGTGACGGTGCTGGGCTGCAGCTGACTATTACCCGTGCTACATCTATTGTTCTTGATTTGTACGGCAAAAAGACCGAAGTGCGCACGCAGGCGAAAACGGTTGGTGATATGTTGAAGGAAAAAGATATTGTCCTGGGTAAAAATGGCCGCGTCTCGGTTCCAGAAAGTACCCCAATCGCACAAGCAATGGAAGTACGTGTTTGGCGTGAAGGCAAACAAACCGTTTCGGTTGACCAAGAAATTCCGGCCGTAAACCAGATCGTCTATGATGCAGACCGACCGATTGGCTACCGTGCAGTTCAAAATGCTGGTACACCTGGCATTCGGAGTATTACCTACCAGCTAGAGATCACAGAGGGCGTTGAAGTTTCGAGGATCGAGATAGCCAGCATTGTTACTCGTACCGCTAGCAATCAAACTGAAGTGATTGGTATCCGCAACGACGGTGGTGGCCTGACTCAATCAAAAGGCGCGCAGCACTGGACCGACAGTAAGGGTATCTCGCACCGCGAAACGTATTACGATCTCAACATGCGCGTTGTGATGCAAAGTTGCGGCCAGGGTGGTTCCTATTCAGTCCGTCCGGACGGCGCAAAAGTTGATTCCGGAGGATACATAATTATCGCAGCGAACTACTCAAACTATCCCAAGTGTTCAATCGTCGAGACGAGTTTGGGGCTTGGTAAAGTCTATGACACTGGTGGGTTCGCGGCCAGGCACCCTCATGGGTTTGACCTCGCCACTGATTGGTCGAGAGCAGATGGTATTTAGTACCTAGCTACTACAGGTAGCTATTCCAAACGCCATTAGAGAATAGCCACGGGGCTCCGGTTGTTCCGGAAACGCCATTATTCGGACAGGTTGCTGCATTGGTGGCAAGTGGTCCAACGCCTTCCTTTACGCTTCCGTCTCGAAATACAAATACTTTTCCAGATTTACTTGCGGCAACGAAGATGAATGTATTGTCGTTGTCTTTGCGACAGTAGAGGAGGTTGTACCCGTCACTACCGGCTGGGGTGTAATGGCTACCGTATGAATTCTTGGACACTTTAATACCCAGACTGCCAAGCTGGGCCACACTCTCGACGGGAAGGGCGCCGTTGAGTGCAAGATACTCAGCAGTCTTTGCGCCAAGACTTCGCAGGTCTGACTGTACGGCGGCATCATTCGCTTTATTCTGTGTACCATTGAAGGCAACGATAGTAATTGCGGCTAGTATGCCGATGACGACGATAACGATGAGTAGCTCTACGATGGTGAATCCGATTTGTTTGTTTTTGGCCCACATATATGGTGAGAAGTATAAAGCATAAGTAGTATGGGGTCAAAAATCCTCACATTTCCAGATCTATTCCTGTTGTGCTAACTTTTGACTTGGTCTTTGCCGTGAACTATACTTATCGTCAATGTGGGCCAAAAATAAACAGACGAAAATAATAGGGTTTACCATCGTAGAGCTACTGATTGTAATAGTAGTGATCGGTATTTTGGCGGCTATTACGATAGTGGCGTTTAACGGTGTGCAGAATAAGGCGAAGGTATCGGCTCTGCAAACTGATCTCACAAATGCTTCAAAGCAAATAAAACTCTGGGCTGTCGAAAAAGATATTTACCCAGATAGTATAACCGACTGTCCCGCACCCTCGGCCGTAAGTGTCTGCCTAAAACCCAGTAGCGGCATTACCTATACCGACTATCAAGTTGACAATACGGTGACGCCGCGAGTTTTTTGTGTGACGGCCAGGTATTCTGATGGCACACTCTACCGAATCACCGAACAGGGTAAGACAGCACCAGGTAGCTGCGCCCCAGCCTCGTGTTGGGCGATCCTTAGTCAAGGAGGCTCTACGGGGAGCGGTATCTACTGGATCAAGCCTGCCGGAGCTACTGCTTCAACCCGGGTGTACTGCGATATGACAACATCCGGTGGTGGTTGGACCCTGCTAGTCGCAAGCCCCGGACCGCACAGCGTTTGGGACTTGACTACGGTTCGATCGCTGAATAGTAATAATCCTTCTGTCGATTCCGCCTATTCGATTCTCGACAAGGGCGATGCCATCAAGACCAACCTCGGCGGCAAGTTGCAGTACCGGATCGATGCCGAGAACTTTGGCCGATGGGGTGGAGTTTGGGAGGCGCCATATGCAAACGTCGTTAATGGTACGGTGATGCAAAATAACGCAGTGAATATTGAGAAATACGATACTTGGACTATCCATACGACGTCTGGCGGCACGGAAGGTCTGACGAATATCATGCCCTATGTCAACACGGTGCAGGCGGCGCTGACTACCTGGGATCAGACCGGTGGCTGGTGGGGTACTTTAGTGACGGGTTCACCTAGCTGGAGCCCTGCTCCGTATATGTCAGCCGAAAAACCGGCACCCGGGAAAATTTGGTATTGGATCAAGTAGGTAGATTGACTATATACTGCTTATGATCCATAATTTAGGCTACTATGGGCACCGAAATAAACACTTTTCATCATAAAAATGATGCACAAAAAGGCTTCACGATCGTCGAACTGTTGATCGTTATTGTGGTGATTGGTATCCTGGCGGCAATTACAATTGTTGCCTTTAACGGCGTGCAGCAACGCTCGCAGGTTGCCTCCGCAAAGAGTGCATCGGCACAGGTAAATAAGGCACTAGAGGCGTACCGCATTACGACTGGTGAGTATCCAAACTCGCTTGCCGATATTAATGTTAGCAGTAGTAGCACGACGTCGTATTTGTATACTAGTTTTGATTCCGGGGCAGCTGCCTGTGTATCTGCACAGACCGGTGCTTCAATTTACTCCGTACAAAGTAATAGTGCACCTATCCAGGGCGGATGCGGACAGGTCGTTGCGAGTTATTATCCTAATACGACGCTAGCCGGTGAGCCAGCACTGGTCCGTTCGGAAGTTGCTATGGACAATGTCTGGGTAACTAGCAGTCCCGGCTCACCAATACCGGTCGATAACTTTTCGGCGCTGTTCAAGGCGAAGATCATTCCACCCGTTTCGGGCGCATATACGTTCTACACGACAACCGATGACGCCGCCCAGTTGTCTATCGATGGCATTTCGGTTTTGGATTGGACCGTTAATGCCCGAGAAGCGGTGAGTACGACAGTGAATCTTGTCGCAAATCAGCCAACTACTGTGGCATATTCAATGGTAGAGAACGGCGGCAATGCTTACGCGTCCCTAGGCTGGAGTTATCCAGGCCAAACGAGAATTGTCGTGCCCGCATCTGCCTTCCGGCGTATCTAAAGATACCTAGCGTACCGCTTGTGTTTTCGATATCTCGTAAAACCTGTTATAACTAGTTTTGTTCTAGTAACCTGCGTTGACCGTATGGTGAACGACGAATTTTGACAGAGAGAAGATGAATCATGGAAACACTCATCCAGACGGTCAGGCAATATACCGACAAACACTACGGAAACAGCAGGCATATTCATTACCCAGAGGTTGCGGGCCGTATGGCTTTGGACGAATCCGTTCATCCATTACTGCGCGCTGCAATGGCGGAAAGTCTGGAAAGATATTTTCGGCAAAAGCAGATAACGCACATTCTTTTGCCCAGCAAGATCTGGGTCGAAAGAATCGTCCGCGACTTGGAGAGCGAGTGGATGTCACTTGTTGACCGCCGACGGCGTAGCTCGGTAAATGTTGACGTCGCCGAGTGGATTGTTGGCATGAAAGTCAGCGAAGTATCTGACGGCTATGTAGGCCAGACGGTAATTCCGGTTACTTTCTTGCCTAGAATGGTATTTCAGACGTTGGCGATACGATTCAACTTGGTGCTCAACGGCCAAAATGTCGTTGTTGGCACCGCTGTTCGTCATGACCCCAAGGCGGCCTATAGGCCCATGTAGCCCAAAGGGGTGAGGGCTAGCCGATTCATTTTCTCCTGTCCTCATCTCTGTGTTTTTAAGGCTATTAAAGCTGCAGAGGCGAGTCGTGTTTGGTTCTACCATGCGGATTTTTCTTATATAATAGAAATGGTTAGTGTGGCCGTACCTTAATAGTAAGGAAGTGATATGGCTACTACGCGTCGGGTTAAAGCACCGGCCGCATCTCTCTATACGTCCAACGATGAAGTGGACAGGGCAATTGCACGTATCGCCCAGTTGCAGCAGCAGCGTTCGACGATCGCGGCTGTCGCAGAGACAAGAATTAGCAAGATTACCGAAGATGCGCGTGTCAGGATCTCGCCACTTAATGACGAGATCAATGAGGTCGTCAAACAACTGTCTTTGTATGCACAGTACCATCGTAAGGCGCTGACAAATGACAGCAAGACCAAGACCGTCAGGTTTGCTCATGGGACGTTGCGGTGGCGGTTTACGCCGATCGCCATCACCATTAAAGGTGTAGATGATGTCTTGAAACGGCTCAAAACACTTGGCCTGACGCAGTTTATTCGAACGAAAGAGACAATCGATAAAGAAGCGATGGCACGTGAACGTGCGCTTGCTGAAACGGTTGAGGGCGTGACGTCTGGACGACATGAAGAGTTTGTCGTAACGCCCAATGAAACAAATCTTGAAATCCCTGTAAAACTCAAAACAAAGCAATAATCACCCAGTTCGGTCACGCACTAACCACCACCCCGACTCTTGCCGACAGGTTTGAGATGTCGGGGTTTTCCTTGTGCGGTTGTTAGCTAGCGGATATCAATTCGAACAAATGACTCCGCGAGGTTATATCCAGCACGTTGACCTTGTCGCAGTGCCATATCTCGTAGCCACGTCGAGTCTTCGAGTTCACCGAACTGGCTGGGGTGGGCTTTTATAGCATTGATTTTGATATCGAATGTATCTGTGATGTCTACCGAATAATTGCTTGTCTCGAAATTAACCAGCAGTGCAGTTGCTACTTTGTGTGGTTCGTAGCCGGCAGCGAACAGTTCAGGGAAGGTCAATCGGTCGCGTGCGAGAGGGAAGATAGCGTCCAGCGCGGCCTGTCCAGCAGCGCGGTGATCGGGGTGGTTTATGATGCCATTCTTTGAAGAATAGACGACTGTCGGATCCATCGTGATAACGACGTCTGGCTTGAGGGTTCGTATGACTTTCACGATATCTTTTTTGAGCGCCATCGTTACTTCTAGCTCGCCGTCGGGGTAGTCGAGGAAGGTGACCGTTGCGCCACCGACAACCTCTAGTGCCCGTTGCTGTTCGGCTTGACGGATGGTAATAAGTTCTGCTGATGTGATCGTCAGGTCATCGGAGCCTTTGCTGCCATCGGTCAAAATGAGATAGTGTACCACTGCACCGCGGCGGATAAATTCGGCGATTGTTCCGCCAGCACCAACATCGAGGTCATCGGGATGTGCGGCGATACCGAGTATGATTTTGGGTTGTAGCAAAGGGAAGTTATGTTTCATATATTGATTGTATCACTGACACGCCCATGGTACCGCTTATGCTACAATAACAACCATGATAGACACCAAACGGCGGGGCTTTACTATTGTTGAGCTACTCATAGTAATCGTCGTCATTGGCATTCTTGCCGCGATTACGATTGTAACGTATAGCAATGTTCGCGTTCGAGCTGACAACACAAAAGTACTCGTGGCTGTTGATAACTACAAAACGGCTCTTGAGCTATACATGGTTTATCATGAAAATATGCCGCCAGATTATTCTTTCCTGCCTTCGGCGAGCGCCTGTCTTGGTACTGGCTATCCTGATATTAATAATGATGGGCTAGGTGATTGCGGCATATCTGCCGATAAAACAACCGTAGTCATGACCGCCCTACCTGCTGGACAAGACCCTCTTGTCGAGTATCTAGAGCAGCAAATTGAGCTGGGTGGTGGCGACTATGTGCGTCGATCTTTTAAGGCTCCACCACATGATCAGAATTTCATTTTGAACCAAGTCAGGATTAACAAAGGTTTTAGCGGTACGATCGATGGCCGCCCGGTACTATACTGGATAAGCTACATCACACAGGGCAAAGGAATAGACTGTCGTAGCCCGATCGCAAGAGCACCTGGCGACAATTCGTTTTCGCAAACATTCTTTACTGTCAGTCAAAGTGACGAATATAATGATCCTTGGAAAGAGTGTTTCGAGCCATTTATCTACGGATAGGCATAATCAAAAAGACACCACAGCGGGTGTCTTTTTGATTCGAGCAGTTCTGTGATTAAAGAAGTTCGTCGAGTGCTGTTTTAATCTGGCCGCTGACGCCGTCTTCGTCAAGAAGACTACCGTCTGGGTTGAGATCTTTCATGAATCCTAGTTGGGCGATACTTGGCTTGAGGTCTGACTTTAGGTGTGTCATGACTTCGCGAAGTGTTGCAACCGCGAGTGAACCACCGGTCCATCCGTAGGCAACTGCCGTTACTGGCTTTTCAACCCATTGGCTAGCCAGTGAATCGATCGCATTCTTTTGGATGGCGCTGAGGGTATGGTTGTATTCGGGTGTGATGAATACGATACCATCAGCAGCGGTAACCATTTCACTCCAAGCAAGAACATTTGGGTTAGTGATCACGTATTCAGGTGATGCTGGTGAATTCTCATTATCAAAGAATGGTAATGCAATTTCTTTGAGGTCAGCAACTTTAATTGTGACATCTTCGCGGCCGGCGAGGTCAGCTTTGACATATTCGGCAACTTTTTCGGCGACGCGACCTGTGCGGGCGCTGCCGAGAACAATCAGAATTTCTGACATTAGTAATAACTCCTTGTGATGAATTGTTTAGTTAGTATGTTACGGTCTGCGTCGGGCGCATGTTGCAAGATTACTCTCACCAGTATAATACAAGTGCTATATTTTGTATAGTAATAGTTGAAACTCCGGCACCTGTGTGTCAGTTTGGTATACTGGGTAGATAAAGCAACCCGGAGGCCTATGAGTACATCTGTTAGCGTGCGTACGAGTCCAGAGTCACTTCCATCGATAGAGACAATTGTCGATATACAAAACTTTAAAATGAGCTTTGGTGACAAGGTGGTTATCAAGGATTTATCTTTTCAAGTCAAAAAAGGTGAAGTGTTTGGGTTTTTAGGGAGTAATGGCTCAGGTAAGACGACGACGATTCGTGCGCTGCTAGGCATCTATCAACCGACGGCTGGTGAATTACTTATTGAGGGAAAGACTTTCTCTGTTTCATCTGGCGTCAAGCTTGGGTATCTCCCGGAAGAGCGCGGCTTGTACAAAAAAGAGTCCGTCATCGACGTCATGGTGTATTTTGGGCAGTTAAACGGACTGACAAAAGCACAGGCACGTCAGCGTTCTGAGGCTTATTTGGACCGCGTCAAGCTGGCCGATAAGGCACAAACAAGACTCGATAAACTATCGGGCGGTCAGCAACAAAAGGTACAACTGGGCATTACAATTATGCACGACCCGAGTCTATTGATCCTTGATGAACCAACGAAAGGGTTTGACCCGGTCAACCGCCGTCTCTTGATGGATATTATTGAAGAGCACCGCGAAAAAGGAGCAACAATTATATTTGTGACCCACCAAATGGAAGAGGTGGAGCGTCTGTGTGACCGCATTATTTTGCTAAAAGACGGAACGTCTCGAGCCTATGGAACAATCGCGGATGTCAAGGAATTATTTAACGGTGCATCGCTAGATGACATCTTTATTCAGGTATATAGTGATGAAAACGAAACTGATGCGGAAGGGAACAAGTAATATGCACAATTTAGGTACGGTCTTTCGTTTTGAAGTAAAACGGACCCTAAAAAAGAAAACGTTTTGGATTAGCGCGCTGTCATTCCCGCTAATTATTGGTGTTGTGTTTGCGATTATATTTTTCTCTAACCAGGCGACCAATGATGCCGCTGAAAATATTAAAGATCAAACATTCTCGATTGCTGTTACGGACGAGAGTAAGTTGTTGCAGCCGGAATTACTGACACAAGTAAAGGCGACAATCGTGACGGACAAACAGGCTGCAATTGATAAGGTGAAAGCCGGAACGCTTGACGCCTATGTCTACTACCCAGCCAACCTCGACAAAGCGCCCGTTGAAATTTACGCAAAAAACATTGGGCTCTTTGAAAATAGTCGCTACCAAACAGTGGCTGACGCATTGCTGAAACAGGCGGCGACAGCAGGTGTTTCGCCTCAGGTCAAGACAGTCCTGCAAGATGCAGTGAGCTATCAGTCAACGACCTACAAAGACGGGCAAGCCTATGACGGCCTGAAAGAGCTGATCGCACCTGGTATATTCTTGGTACTATTTTATATTTTGATTGCAATGTTTGGTAATCAAATGCTGACTAGCACCACGGAGGAAAAGGAAAATCGTGTTATCGAGATGATCTTGACCACGATTCAAGCGCGTACATTGATTATCGGCAAGATATTGTCGCTGATGGTCCTTGCTGCAGTCCAAATGCTGGTGATTATTATCCCGGTTATTATCGCGTACCTATTACTCAGAGATACTCTGAATATTCCCAACGTCGATTTAACGAATATCCCCCTCGACCCTGTGCGTATTGTTATCGGTGCACTGTTGTTTGTCACCAGCTTCTTGCTATTTACCGGGCTACTTGTTGGGATCGGTGCGGCAACGCCAACGGCCAAGGAGGCATCGGGGTTCTTCGGGGCAGTAATGCTGTTTATCTTTGGCCCGCTGTATGCAGTGACGCTATTCATCTCTAGCCCTGACTCGCCGATTGTGCGTGTCCTGTCGTTCTTCCCGCTAACCGCGCCGATACCTTTAATGCTGCGTAACGCGGTGGGTAATCTGAGTATTGTTGATGCTATTATCGGTATCTCGATTCTGGGTGTTTCGGCTATTATCGCCCTGGCTATATCAATTCGTCTGTTCCGCTACGGCGCACTCGAATACTCACGGCGCCTGTCATTCAAGACTCTATTTGCGAAAAAGACAGCAGCGAGGCGCTAAGCGTGAAAGATGCCATTATCGTGATCCGTGCGGTTGGAACGGAATTTGCCCGCCGGCTTTTTTTGCCAGCAGCTTTGATTGTTTTAGGCGTCGCAATTGTCTCGATAGTAACGATGATTTGGCTACTGACCATAAGTGCGTGGTGGTTACTACTGGCTGTGCCGGTATTTTTGCTGGTTGTGGTGAGTGTTATTTTGCTGGCAGTGACATCGGTGGTGATTCAAACGGTCGCGCCGCAGCAAACCGCGCGCCAGAGAAGTGAGGTAAAGCGATTTGTTGATAAGCTACAAACACTATCGGATGTTATTCAGACACCAAAGTTTGTCTTGTTATTTCGAATCGTTAAGGACATAGTGCTACCCAGTCAAAATGGCTTTATTCAGTCAACAAGCGGTGACACATTATCTTTGAAGAAAGATTTCCAGGCATTGCAACGATCGTTCAATCAGAACGTTATCGAACAATAACTATTACGATCGAGGCTTTTTTGTTAGGTATTCAGCGGCGTCGTTAACAAGGAAAAGACTGACATCGTCCCGTGTTGTACCGGCTTCGTGAAACGGCGTGCTAATGACCTTGATGAGAATCAGCATGTAGATAAGGATGAAGCTGATAATAGCACTGATAACAAGTCCACCGTAGAATGGATCGATATTTGTCAGAACAAGCAGTGTAATGACACCGATCACAATTGACCGTGCGAGAACCGTTGCCGAGGGAATGAATTTGATACGCTGAATATAGTTAACACGTTGACGACTACGAAGTAACTGTGTCTGTTGTTGTTTTAATTTGACGATAAAGTTTGGTGGTACTTTGCCAATTTCCATCTGTGAAAAGAATGGGCTAATTTTTCGGATATCTTGCCTTGCATCGTAAGATTTTTTGCGAGCATCTTTGCTGAATCCTAGCGCGATTGATCGTAACTGTTCGCGGAAGTCGTCGATGTCGAAAACTGGGTAGGACTTGTGGATACTTGCGGCGTCATCGTACATATCCTCAAGGTTGGATGCGAAGTCTGAGGGGATACGCTCGGACTCTTTGTAATCGGCGATAGTCGCCGATAGTAAGAATCCGATAACAAATGTCACGCTTGATATCACGCTGTTATGTAGAGACGTCTGCTCGATCAGTTCCCAGCCGAATTCATGAAAAGTGTACTTTATAATCACGACGACGAACGTAAGGATGAGACTGATATAGAAAATGCGGAAAATTTTGATTGAAGAAAACATATTTTCCAACTATAGCAAACAATACTGGGGGCAAGCTGAAATATCGCCTCAGCCGGATATCAGCTATACTTACTATAGTTAGTCGTAAATATGAACAAGGAGCCAGCAATGCAACCCGCTAAAAAAATTCACCCAGGTATCGCTGCACTTATCGTTATCGTATTGGTTGGCATTGTCACGTCTGCGATTATCGTTATTAATAACCAGTCATCAATGGGTGAATCTGCCGAAACGACGACCACCGAACAGGCAACGCCCGCAGCGACAGACGCATCGACGTCATCCGACAGCTCAACCAGCAGTTACAAGGATGGCACCTATAATGCGACCGGAAGTTACTCAAGTCCGGGTGGCCGTGAATCGATTGAGCTAACGGTTACTATCGCTAATGGCGTCATCACTAGTACGAGCCTCGCCAAGAATGCGACATCGGGCGAAGCCAAGGGTTATCAAGAAGATTTTGCATCAGGATACAAAAACCTCGTCGTTGGTAAAAATGTGGATGAAGTATCACTGTCACGGGTGGCCGGGTCTTCGTTGACATCAAATGGATTCAATGCGGCTCTCGAACAAATCAAATCAGATGCCAAAGCATAGCCTTTCGTTTGAGGCGCTCGGGACACAGTGGTCTATCGAGACCAAACATGAACTTTCGCAGGCAGTCGTCGAGCGTGTCTATGCCAGAATTGCTGCGTTCGACGCGACGTATTCTCGATTTAGAAGTGATTCCTTGGTGGGGTCTATAGCGAATAGTGAGGGAAGTTTCACATTTCCGGATGACGCTGCTACATTGTTTGCGTTTTATAAAAAACTCTACGATATCAGTGCAGGGAAGGTGACGCCGTTAATTGGTGAAATGCTCGAAAGGGCTGGGTATGACGCTGACTATTCTTTTATACAGCAAGCGCAAAAACCACTGCCGCGTTGGGAGGATGTGATGCGCTGGGAGGCTCCAGTCCTGACGACCGTACAGCCAATTGTGCTTGATGTCGGCGCAGCAGGAAAAGGCTACCTCGTAGATCGTATTTGCGGACTACTGGACGAGGCAGAGGTGCAGGAATACGTCGTTGATGCTAGCGGGGACTTGCGGCATAGAGGCATTATGCCGAATCTGGTTGGACTAGAAGACCCGCGCGCACCAGGGAAGATTATCGGTGCTGTCGAGGTGATGAATAAAAGCCTTTGTGCCTCTGCGAGTAATCGACGTGCGTGGGGTGATGGTATGCACCATGTGTTCGATCCAGATACGGCTACGCCGACAACGGATATTATCGCAACGTGGGTGATGGCGGATACCGCACTCGTTGCTGATGGGCTTGCGACGGCACTTTTTTTCGTACAACCAAAAGTGCTCGCACGATCGTTCGATTTTGACTATGTTTGTATGTATTCCAATGGCACTATTGACTATTCGTATGGTTTTGAAGGAAACTTATACCATGCTTAACCGTTTTCTTAATAGATTCTCAATGTACAAAGTCGTTTCGTTTGCGCTAACAATTCTATTCATCATCTCCCTTGTCTTGTCGCTATTTGGGGTCCTTGCGTACTCCCTGCTGGCGATGCTGGCTAGCGCGGCCGTGCTTTTTGTGGCGGTCTATGCAACGAGTCTGTTGTTTGGGTTACTATTTAGCGTTCGAATTCATGCAGAGTCATCGTTTATTACTGCAATGATTCTGTTCTTCGTCTTTACGCCAACGCTTGAATTGACAGGGCTTGCCGGGCTGCTTATAACCGGTATGATTGCCGCTGCTTCAAAATTTGTAGTGGTGTTTCGTGGTCGACATATATTTAATGCCGCCGCACTCGCGATATTTGTTGCTGGCCTGACGGGGCTGGTTTACGCATCTTGGTGGGTAGGCACCCCTGTCCTTGTACCAGCTGTCTTCTTGTTAGGATTTGCTGTTTTGCAAAAGACGCGCCGAATTCCTTCGAGTGGAACCTTCCTCGGACTTGCATCGGTACTTGTTATTGCGCTGCTGGTCATCGAAGGGGCGACATTCGGTGAGAGTTTGGTGCTATGGTTGTCATGGCCAATTTTATTCTTCTCAAGTTTCATGTTAACCGAACCTTTGACGCTACCCGGCAAAAGATGGCAGCAAGTATCTGAAGCTGTCGTCGTTGCGTTCTTGTTCGCTATTCCGTTGCATTTGGGTGACTTCACGACGACACCTGCCTTGGCGCTACTAGTTGGCAACCTCATTGCTTTCGGATTTTCAAGACACCGCTCACTACAATTGACCTTCGTCGAGCAAAAACAGCTAACGCCAACTTCGTATGAGTTCGTTTTTATACCGTCGCGTCCGCTGACACATCAGCCCGGTCAATACGTTGAAATTCAGGTCCCACACAAAGGCGCCGACCTTCGTGGAATCCGGCGATCGTTTAGCGTAACGTCAGCACCTGGCGAAAAGACGCTACGACTTGGCATAAAATTCTACGAGCCGTCCAGTTCATTAAAGACTGCGCTCCAGAACTTAAAGAAGGGTGATAGCATGCCAACAACGGGCATTAGTGGTGACTTTACGCTACCGAAAGACCCGACAGCGCCACTACTCTACATCGCTGGTGGTATCGGCATTACACCGTTTATCAGTCATCTGCAGCACTTGCTGCGCACTGATCAGATGCGTGATATTGTGTTGCTTTATTCAGTGGCAAACATAGACGAGCTGGCGTATAAAGATATCCTTGTTGCCTCTGGCGTGAAGGTATTTGTGATTACAAAATCCGATGCACCGGTACAGCTTCCTGGTGATTGGGCACATATAAATGCACCATTTATCACACAAGATATACTCAACCAGAACGTCCCCGATGTTGCGACGCGGACTGTATTCATTTCTGGTCCACCGCCTATGATTGATGGTACCAAGAAACATCTTGCCGCATTAAAAGCGCCGCGCGTTAAAACGGATTACTTTATTGGCTACTAACGACTAGCCAGTGATGTCACGAATGACGGTAATCTTGGCACCAAGCGTGTTTAGGCGTTCGGCAAGGTCTTCATACCCACGATTGATGGAATAGATGTTACGCAGGGTCGAAACTCCAGGAGCGGCCAGCATACCCAGCATAATGACGACGGCGGGACGAAGCGCTGGTGGTGTGACGACTTCAGCGGCTTTCCACTTCGTTGGTCCGGTGACGTACAAACGGTGCGGATCGATCAGCTGGACATTGGCATTGAGCCGGTTTAGCTCGGTTAGGTAGATTGCGCGGTTTTCATAGACCCAGTCATGAATCAACGTGCGACCTTTTGCGCTGGCAGCGATGGCTGCAAAGAAGGGGAGGTTATCGATGTTGAGTCCAGGGAAGGGCATGGCGTGAATCTTGTCGATCGGAGCTTTCAGGCTACTGACCTTTGTGGTGATATCAACCAGGCGGGTTTTGCCGTTAAGGGCAGTGTACTCGTCAGATAATTCGTACTGGAAATTCATGCTTTCCAGGAACTTTAGGTCAATTTCAAGGAATTCAATCGGTGCACGCTCGATCGTGATTTCAGATTTCGTCACAATCGCAGCAGCGATGAAACTCATAACTTCGATTGGGTCTTCAGCTGGTGCATATTCAACATTTTTGTTGATATCGCGGAGTCCGTGGATTTTCAGTGTAGTGGTACCGACGCCTTCGATTTTGACGCCAAGTTTTTCAAGGTAGAAACACAGGTCCTGTACCATGTAGTTTGGGCTGGCGTTGCGGATAGTAGTAATACCGTCGTTCAACGCTGCGGCCATAATGACGTTTTCGGTTACTGTGTCGCCTCGTTCTGACAGGACGATCGCTTTTTCAGGATGAACGGGGTTTGAGACGGCTGAGTAGTGACCTGTGACGGTATCCACCTTCAAGCCAAAGTACTCGAGGCCGCTTAGGTGTGGTTCGACGGTTCGTTCGCCAAGCGTACAACCACCAGCGTAGGGGAGTTCGAAGGTTTTTTGGCGGTGCATGAGTGGACCGAGGAACATGATGATGCTGCGGGTCTTGCGGGCAGCTTCGATATCCATGTTATCGAGTTTTAGTTTCGCAGGAGGGATGATTTCAAGGTCGTTGTCACCAAACCAGCGGGTTTTGACGCCGATACTGTTTAGTACTTCCAGTATGCGGTTGACCTCTTCGATGCGGGCAACGTGGCGAAGGACTGTCGTGCCACGGTTAAGCAGGGACGCACATAAGAGTGCAACGGCAGCGTTCTTGCTGGTGTTGGCGACGATGTGGCCAGAGAGCTTGCGGCCACCTTCGATGCGGAAATTGATCGTTCCGGATTGATTAAGGGTGACGATTTGGCTTGACAAAACCTCACTAATGCGCGCTAACATATCAAGGCTGATATTTTGTCCACCTTTTTCAATGCGATTAATTGCGCTTTGACTGGTGTTTAAGCTCTTTGCAAGCTGGGCTTGGGTCATGCCGCGGGCTTGTCGTGTCTCTTGAATAAGTGTTCCAATTTTCGAGGTGTGTGAGGTTGGTTCCATAACCACTATGGTATATCATGCATGGTATATAGTCAATAAACTACCCTCAGTGGTATAATTTAATCAAAGAGGAGTTGCTATGTCAGATCAAAACAACAATACCGTGATTCATGATGACCAAATTGCTGCATTTATTGCTGGCGAAGAGCAACGCGAACGCGATGGACTCGAACTTATTCCTAGTGAAAATTATGTCAGTCGCGATGTCTTGACGGCACTCGGCAGTATCTTTACGAATAAATATGCCGAGGGGTACCCTGGCAAGCGCTACTATGGTGGGCAGGAATTTACCGATCAGATAGAGCAGTTGGCAATTGACCGTGCGAAGGCGATTTTTCACGCTGATCACGCCAATGTGCAGCCGCACTCCGGCGCTCCTGCCAATGAAGCGGTTTATAGCGCATGGCTACAGCCTGGTGATACTGTGCTTGCCATGGATTTAAGCCATGGGGGACACCTGACGCACGGTGCACCAGTCACTCGTAGCGCGCAGCTATATAACTTTGTTCGTTACAAAATGAAAGATATTGCAACTGGCGAGATTGATTATGAAAATCTACGCATGTTGGCCCTCGAACACAAACCAAAAATCATCTTGGCTGGATTTAGTGCCTATCCGCGTGAACTTGATTATGACAAGTTTGCTGCCATTGGCCGCGAGGTTGGTGCGCTATTGATGGCCGACGTCGCACACATTGCGGGATTAATCGCTGGTGGCGTTGCCCAGAACCCGCTAGATCACGGTTTTCACGTTATGACGACAACAACCCACAAAACACTGCGCGGTCCACGTGGCGGGCTTATCCTAACGATGGGTGTCGTTGGCAATCCACTGCGTGCTCCGGAGAAGACTATTGAGAATATTCCAACGCTTGTTGATCGAGCAATATTCCCAGGTATGCAGGGCGGTCCACATATGCACGTCATTGCCGCCAAGGCACTTGCTTTCCACGAAGCGATGCAGCCAGATTTTAAAGACTATGCAGCGCAGGTTGTGCGTAATGCAAGTGTGCTTGCCGATGCGCTGAGTGTGAGAGGCTTTCAGCTGATCACAGGCGGGACGAGCAATCACCTTATTCTGGCAGATGTATATAAAAGCTTTGGTATTGATGGCAAGGTGGCCGAAGAGGCGATTGACGCCATAGGGTTGACGCTGAATGCCAACGCTGTTCCGGACGACATACTACCACCATTCCGTCCAAGCGGTATTCGCTTGGGTACGCCAGCTTTGACGACCCGTGGGTTGAAAGAAGTGCACATGGAACAGATTGCTGAGTGGATGAAGCAGGCGATCGACGGCCGTGATAATCCGGTGCGACTGATAGAGTTGCATGATCAAGTTGTTTCGTTTGTACAAGACTTTCCGCTGCCTAGCGATCAGTAGTGTATTGCTAGTAGCTACTACAATTTAAAACGCTCCATATGGAGCGTTTTAAATTATTTATCGCTTAAATACTAAACGCAGAAGGTAGTTGTGCCGACGTTCATAACTTCGGTTGATGCGGCGTTAGTGCCGAAATCAAAGTATACGATTCGTAGTCCTGTAATGTTGGCCGTCGTGATGCTCGCTTGGGCAATCGATGTAGCTGAACATTTAATCATCTGTACGCTTGTTTTGCCATTTCCAGCGACTGGAGTTGTTGTTACAACTAGCACGCCTGACAGGCCGTATGTCTCTGATTGTGCAGCCGTCGCCGTTAGGTCTGTCCCCAGTGTTGGGTAGTTATTTTTTTCGGCATTGTACGCTTCAGCTTTTTTGGCTAGTGAAGACGCCATCGCTTTTGCATTTGTTGTGTTTGCTTTCGCTGTTACACCGTTAAAAGAGACAATCGTGATTGCTGCCAAGATACCGATGACGACGATAACGATCAAAAGTTCAACGATAGTGAAACCGCGTTCTGATGATGACTTAATTTTGTTGCTGATGAAACTCATTGTTGAGTTGCCCCCTATTTATGTAATGTATTAACTCTGTGTCTAATTTACTATGGTCGGAATTAAAGCGCAAGCATGATTGTAAGTGCGCTTACCTACTTCAGAAGGTCTATGATCAAAATAACTCCCACTACGGGAGTTATTTTGGATTCATCTCACTCGGTCGGGCGATAAAGCTTGACTGATGATGTGATTTTTAGATTAACCGGCAGTAACTGTACCGGCTGTTGGGCATGTACCTGTTGTTAGGTATACCCAAGCTGCTGGAGATGCAGCAAAGTCGTAGTATCCAGCGGACACTCCTGCTGCGGTTCCGCAAGGGGCAAACCTAATTGTTGCGGGGTTTGTTGGTGCTGTCGTCGCAGTTGTGAATGACACACCAGTCAGACCGTATGGTTGGCTTTGTGCACCAGCAACGGTCAGTTGTGATGGCAGTGTTGGGTAGCCAGTTGTGTTTTCGCTAGCATTGTATGCTTCTGCCTTCTTTAGGACTGATGATGCAGCTGCTTTTGCGCTTGTTGCGTTTGCTTTCGCTGTTACACCGTTAAAGGAGACAATCGTGATTGCTGCCAAGATACCGATGACGACGATAACGATCAAGAGTTCAACGATAGTGAAACCGCGTTCTGATGATGACTTAATGTTGTTTTTGATGAAACTCATTGTTGAGTTGCCCCCTATGTAAAATATTTTTAACTCTGTGTCTAATTTACTATGGTCAGAATTAAAGCGCAAGCGTTTTATTGCTCCGCTTTGAAGCTAATGCCATCAATGGAGAACCAGTTATTGGTACCACCCATGGATCGAATTTCACCGTTAGGCATGATGTCGAGGCGAGTGTACTGACCGTTACTTACGGATGCAGTGAGGATGCGTTGCTTGGGTCGTGATCCGACTGGCAGTACAGCCATTGCCTGGTCGTATACCGAGGCCGATGGTTTACTTAGGAGTCCTTTTAAGGTGACGACATTATCGACCGACGATTTGGTGTATTGAGGTGTTGAGTGTATGTTTCCGTAGGCTTGCCAGCCGTTTGCCATACTGAGGTTAGCCCAGCCGGTGTGGCTCGCTGGGTAATACATCGTATTGAGTGCGAGATAATTGGTGCCTGAAGCTTTGGCTACAACGCCTGATGTCCCTGCTCGATAATCGATACCAAAGAAGCCGAACCCTTCAGAGCGTGAGGCTATGTGCATATACTGGGCTGGCAAAAGTGCGGCAGGGAGGTCAACTATGTGGACGTTGTCTGTATTTGGCGAGCCTATTCTGATCAGCCCTTGCAGATTGACACGGCCAGCGCTATCAACGACGTAGCTACCTGGTGCCCAGTTGGGGGCGTCCCAGTTGCTATAGCCATTGGTATAAGGGCTCATTGCCGTACGGGTGTATCGTCCACCCGGCACGAATTGGATTGTATCGAGAGCAAACCACGTTGCATTACCATCAACAATCGTAATACTCCCACTGGTAGAGACATCAACCCTGCCACTATTGCCAGTCGAGCTAGTTCCGAAGAGTAGAGGACCGCCCTCTGGGCGATAACCACTAGGAAGTGTTGCAATAAGTTCGCCTCCAATTGCGGCACCACCTGTTCGATTTACTAATCCCTTGACGATGACAACGCCCGCCTTAGTCTTTGTGTATTGGGCGGATGTATACTCACTGCTGTAGGTTGCCCAAGTATTTTGCAATTGCAGATTCTGCCATAGTGGTATGGTGATGCTCGCCGTGCCGTACCCTGATGTTCCAAGTGAGCCTATAGCAGTTACTCTTGTGTTGATGATGTCTTCGTTTGCGTTTGCCGCAATCGTTGCGATACGTGTGTTTTGGTTGCTAAAGCGTGTCTGCCAAGCACCGCCATTAATGTTGTATTCCAGTGTATAACCGTTGGCTCCGGTGACTGCTGGCCATGTCACTGTCGCACTGGCACCAGCAACTGTTTGCATGGTTGGTGCTGGCGTCGTTGGAGCGCTCTCAGCCATGGTCTCTCCGATCTTGGAGTCGGTGGAGTTTAGTCGTGAAACGCGCACAGTCGCTGTACGCTCCAGGTCACGACCAGCGGCCATTTGTTTGGCGTTGATAGAGACGTTAACCGTGGTTGCAGATTGCAGCGCGGTGGTGCGGGTGGTGACGGGGATGGCGGCATTGCTAGCCGGTACGTTAACGGTGTTCGAGTTCTTGTCGTTAAAATACTGGATAACAAAGTCGGCCGCTGCTACACCGTCAACGAGTCGGATATCCTCTGTTTTGCAAAAGGTTGCTCCTGGGTTAGCCTGCATATATGTTGGTGAACAACTGGGTTGCTGAAAAGGGACTGCACAAACGGTCGTAGCGGTATTGTCGTAGGTTGTTGCCATGACGGTGCGTCGCCAGAGCGAGCTGACACCAGTACTTGCGTCAGTTTTTGTAAAGTAGATGACGTTATATGTGAAGGGCGTGTTGATATCTTGGGTGGTACCACACGGATTTGGTCTATCCTTTAGATATATCGCTGTACTCGCAGCTGTTGTAGGGTTTGCCGTTGTTGCGGTCATATTTAATATGATGCTGTTGTTACTGGCGCCGCCGACATTCGCGAATGCCGTCTTGTCGTCATTGTATCCCTGGGCTGTCCCGAGGGCGGTAGATGGTGTTGTATCAAGATAGACGCTATTGGTCGCAAGAAAGCTATTGCTGATCTTGACGTCCTGGTCGATTCTATTGAGAGCATCTTGGACATTGTATGAAAGGACATTCGAGGCGCGGGAGGCAAGCACCTCACCAGTGAGGCCGATAATGACGGTCAAGAAGGCACCAATAGCTAAAATGACGATCGGCGCAACGACGAGCATCTCAACGAGTGTAAAGCCGCGGCGTCGATTCACCTGTTGAGATGCTCGTCGGGAAGGGCGTCGTATCATTTGGCACCACCAATGTAAAGGTTAAGAGCTTCGCTGGCCGAGAGTGCGCGGTTGTACATGCGTACGTCATCAATCGATCCATTAAAGAAGCGCGTTGACACACCACTGCCGATGTAGGTTGTTGTAGAAGGTGCTATTGCTCCAGTACCAGCATAGCTCCCGATGAGCGCACCATCCAGATAGGCCGATGGAACACCCGCACTATTAATAGTCATTGCAACATGATGCCATCCATAGCCGACATCTTTTGTTGTCGGGATCCATCGAATGCCTTCAAAGAGCATGACAAGTTTCGTGCCTGCGGTTGCTCCGTTGTCAAAGGTTGTGCTGCCAATGCCGATGCCATAGCCGTTCGTCGTGCCTACTTTTATGAAAGCGCCGGAGTTATTGCCAGCGGTAGGGTTGAATATCCAACCTGAAAGTGTCACATCGGTAGTCCCCATGCCAAAGGTTGAGTTCGTGACGATTTTTGAACTAGTGCCGTTGAATGAGTAAGCCATATTGTTAACACCAGATGAATTAGCGACCGATGTTGTATTGGTGGCTGTGCCATTCGGAGTTCCGACGGATAGGTTCGCGTTGCCGTTGAGTTTCCACCAGGCAGTGAGTCCGTTGGTAATGTCACTATCTGTCGTGTTATCTGCTGAGCTAGTATAGGCGGCGTATTTTATTGTCTGAGCCGGTACATTGTAGCTGATTGCGGCTTCTACTTTTGATAAACCTGAAATCGCCCCTGATGGGCAGGTGATAGTAATCGTCATAGTGGTATTCACGAGCGCATCGACGGTAATACTCGCGTTATTGAGTGGTGTTGAGGGTGTGCAAGGGGTAGTCGTTGACGAAGCGGTGTATTTGCGCAGATAATCGTAGGCGGCGCTGCTGGCGCGTGATTCAGAACGAGTTTTTCCACCATCTTGAATGGTGTAGCTAAAGAGCTGATAGCCCGCGATCAAAAAGGCTGCCGCAACGAAGAGCGTCGCGAGTAGCTCGACGGCCGTAAAGCCAGACTCGTTCTGTCGGCGCCGTGTCATTGATTTTTGCTCGTTACTTTATAGACGATATTATCTGCTTCGAGGCGGTAAAATAAATTAAATTTTCGACAATCTAAGGCACCTGATCCGCAGACACTTCCGTCTGTTCTGATCGGTTGGTAGATGTATTGATCTTTTGTGGGCTTGGGTTCAATGCCTGCTGTTGATTGGATGTCTTTTGCGGTACCTGTATTAGTCGAGGCAACGAGACTCATGGTCTCGATTCCGGGAGCCATAAAAGACTCGACATTGGCATCAGGAAGGTTGGCTTTGACGGATGCTATTGTTGCAATACCAGTTGATGGGTAGCGGCCGAGGCTCGTTGAAGCACCATTTCCTGCAGTATAAAATGTTTCCATTGCCGTACCGATCGCTTCTATATCGCCTTTGCGCTCCGAGTCCCGAGATTGTAGCTGCGTAGAGGTAAGGTTAACAACCGCTAAAGTTAGCAGGATGCCCATAATTGTGATTGTGATAATCAGTTCAACAATCGTAAAACCGCGCCGTGTCATGCTTATAGCATAAGGGGTTTGACGCTAATTCGCAAGCTAGCTTAATTCAAGCGGTTCTTGTTCAATTTGAATACGGAATTTATCGCGAACAGCACCGATAACTTGATCTCTGGCGGCGGCAAGATCAGCGTATCCAGTCGCCGACTCATTGATCAATACGAGTGCGTTTTTATCGTGAACGCGCATGCCGTTCAGTAGCTGGCCTTTTAGGCCCGTTTGCTCGATCAGCCATCCAGTAGGTACTTTCGAGGTTCCATTTCCCATGTCGAACACCTTCATATCAGGGAATGAGGTCTTGAGGTCATCTAGGCGCCAGTTTTCAACCAGGGCATTTTTAAAGAAAGAGCCTGTGTTGGGGCGAACCAGCGGGTCGGGGAGCTTTTCGGTACGAATCGCAATCACGGCCTCGCGAACCGTTGCTTGGGTAAAGAAAGTAATGCCGTGGGTCTCAAAATAACTTTGGAGGGCGTCATAAAATGGTGGAGCCGGTAAGCTTTTTGATAATTTCAAAGTGATACTCGTGATAATGTAGCGACCCTTTTCTTTATTTCTAAAAATACTGTCACGGTAGGCAAAATTACAGACTTCAGCGGTCAGTGCTACCATTGCATCGGTCTGCGAGTCATAGGCCTCCAGCGAAACGAGCGTATCAGCGATTTCTTGTCCGTACGCACCAACGTTTTGCACAGGCGCCGCACCGGATGTGCCAGGTATCATTGACATCGCCTCGATACCACTAAGATTCATATCAACGACACGTTTAACGACTTCGTCCCAGTTTTCGCCGGCACCAATCTTGATGGTGGTGGTATTTATGTCGTCGGCAATGATCTCAAAGCCAGGAATGCGAATGCGAACAACGATACCAGGGAAGCCTTCATCGCGCGCGATAACATTGCTACCGCCACCTAGGATAAAGATGGGAATGTTCTTGGCGGTCGCGTTGCGGTGTACGGTCGCCGCCTCTTCAGGTGTGCGTACCTCAACCATAAAACGTGCCGGGCCACCGAGTTTCATGGTTGTAAAGTTTTTCAGGGGAATGTTGGTGTGTATATCCATATCTGGATTATAGTATAGCGCTAATGTGTCGGTAAAAGAAAAGTCCTCGCACATATTGCTATGGCGAGGAATTTTCTTGGAGGGCCAGGTGGGACTTGAACCCACGACATTCTGCTTAAGAGGCAGACGCTCTAACCAGCTGAGCTACTGGCCCATAGAGCATATCTAATGTAATTAGAACCTCATTAGTATAATAGATTTCAAGATATCGTCAAGGTGTTATCACCCTTTAGCGAGTATGATCTGTGGTTATCGAGCTGGCACGGGCTCGAGTATGATCTCACAGGCGGTGACTGGCGGGTTATCCTGCACTCGGTAGATCCAGGCCCCTGGAAGTTTGCACGGGGTGTTTTTGCCATGGAGCGCGTACTGGATTGTGCGCCCATACCCAGTGGGTGACTGACTGAGATCGGTTGTGTCGATGCCATAGACGGCCCCTGTGAAAGACTCGGGGCCAACATTTAGGTTGGTGGCAGAGATGGCGGAGCCAGAGGCCGCTTTGGCCAGTTCTGCGTTGAAGGCAGTGTCTTCGTAAGTGTCGACGCCGGTGACTTTGCCGCAGAATCCCCCCGGGTAGCCAGTCCCAAGACAAGCCATAGCGATGGTCTCGTTGTCTAGTTCGCGTGTTGTTTGTGGGTAATGCCCCTCTTTAGCTTTGTACAGCTCGGTAGCCTCTCGAAACTGATCAACGCCGCTGATGATCTTTATATTGTGTGCCGAGGCTTGAGCTCCGTTATAGGTGGTGATGGTGACTGCCGATAAAATCCCAATAACAACAATCACGATTAGCAGCTCGACTATTGTAAAACCTTGTAATGCGTTTCGCGTAAAACCGTTCATGATTACCATGAATTATTAAGCAGATTCTCCGCGTTGTCAAATCTACGTCGGTTAAATTGATTTGTAAATGTAGTCGGCGATATCTATACTAAATGACATAAGCATAACTAAATCGAAAGAAGATCACGCGATGCCTGATGATAGTACTATGACAGAGAATGCCACACCACCGTTGGCACAGCCCGTTGTGGCTGTGCCGATAGCGACAGAACCACTTCAAAAAGAAACCCCAGTAGTGCCTAATGTCGCCGTTACATCGGTTTTACAATGGCTGACATATTCATTTTGGGGCTGGGCTGTTGTCACGATTGGCTACCTGGTTGCACTCGTTGCTTCGTACACGTTAAATAATTCGTACGAATCCATATCTCCCGTTACTATCCCGAGTGCCGTTGCTGCAGCTGTTATCTTGTTAGTTATCGCAGTTGTGACGGATCACTTTTACAGCAAGCGTGAAACAGAACACAAAACTGGTATCGCCATGGTATTGATGGTGATTCATGCTGTATTGTTTGGGCTGTTAGCGGTCGGCTCGTTGATAGTCATCGCTTTTGGCCTTATTCAACTACTCGTAGGTTCTTCGTCTGGCGTTATTGCTTCGCAGGTTGCGATTATTACCGCCAGCACATTATTCGTCACCTATGTGCTGATTTTGATCCGAGTGGTTCGGCCGTATATCTTTTCTAAGTTCCGTATCGTCTTTAAAGCTGCCTTTGTACTTCTGGTTTCTGTGCTGACTGTACTGGCAATCACCGGTCCAGTTGTGCAAACAGTCAAAACTAAAAACGACCGCGCAGTAACAACGGCCCTGGTATCACTCGAATCAAGCATGCAACAGTTTGTGACATCCGAAAAGCGCCTACCTAAAGATCTTAATGAGCTGCTTGAGTCTAGTGCTGCGCGTGCTTCTGGTAGCCAGACCGTTCCGATCGCCGATCTCGTAAAAGACAACCGCATCACCTATAAACCTAACGAATTGGTTGCACAAACCTTCTTGTCATCACGAACAACTAAGGAGTATACGTATCAGCTATGTGGGGTGTTTGATTACGCTGCCCAAGATACACGTTCAAGCTCAAGCTACTACTCATACAACAAAAGTACGCGAGTTGACGCTGGTAAATATTGCCAGACGCTCGATGCCACTTCGTACCAGTCGCTAAATAGCTATTAACGTCAGATAGTCTTGATATTAAAGTACCGGACCCGTTGAGGTTGAATTGTTCACGGCCCCATTCCAGACCCAGTCGGTACTGTTGCCATCGGCGAACGGATATAATGTTGATCCTTTTGCGACCATAGCCTCTGTCACGAGTATGCCGTCAGAATTAGTTCCCATGCCAAAGTCGACGAACCTGTATATCGAGTCGTATGTTCCGCGCGCGGCTGTCAGGCTAACCCTCTTCATCTCGCCAGGCTCAACGGTTACGGTCATGGCGCCTTGGTCGCAGAAATCAAGTCCGAAGGTTCTTGTGACGGTGCCACTATTTCCAACCAGTATCGAAACAGTGTAGGCTTGTCCGTTTTCGAGTGTCGATTGATCAAGGTAAAGTCGACGATTGCCAGAGGTTCCGTTGAATCGATGCCAATCACTTCGTGAGTTCCACGATACGCCCGGCGTGTTGGTGTTGCCCCCAGTTGTAAACCAGCCCGTACTTTCACCAACAGAGGTTGAGGCACCGATCCCTTTTGGATTTTTCACCAGATTCGTCACTGCGGGGACGCCATTTTGGCCGTGGCCGGGACAGGCACCTGTTGTCGGTGCGAGCCGTGTTGTATTATTCTGAAAAAAGTTGGTTGTGTCGATTGTCGCTGTGAGGCAATACGTTCGAGGATTTGCATTGTTGTTAACGGAGTATTGGTACGAAAGCCCGCCGTTGTTGGTGAGCCCAAGTTCGCTTGTATCGGCGGGGAGCTGGTCGGTATTAAGTGCTGCATACGCCGCAATTTTCTTTGAGGCCTGAGCGAGGGCCGACTGTGCTGAGCTTTGTTTGGCTTTATTTTGTACTCCATTAAAGGCAACGATGGTTATGGCTGCGAGTATACCGATAACGACAATGACAATTAGTAGTTCGACGATCGTAAAACCTCTGCGAGAAGACGCCGGTTTCTGGTGTGTTGAATGTAAGGGTGCGCCCAAGTGCATAGAGCTAGTTTAGCATAAGCAAATTGTATTATTTGGGTCGTTGTTTTGGGTCTGGATGTCGGTCGCTATGTCTTTGTGGATAGATTGCGCATCAGTTGATTAGGTCAAGTAATAAAAATAAGACCTCCGAAAAGGTCTTATTCAATAATATTGGTACACCCGGCAAGATTCGAACTTGCGACACCTGGTTCCGAAGACCAGTGCTCTAATCCGCTGAGCTACGGGTGCATAATACAGGGGTAATTATAGCACATAGCCGGGTGATATCATATTGCTGATCGATTGTTTTCAATCCAACTATACGGTAGGTGTTGCTGCTGGGGCTTGTGGGCCTGCAGGACGTGTGTGTTCGACAGCGACGCTTGGTGCGCCAAGCGCGTCGTTCCATGTAGACTTGTCGACAGCCAACCAGATCAGCCATACGATAGGGAAGAAGATCGCCCAAAGAATAAAGACACCTTGTTTACCAAGTTTCAGGCCAATATTGTACATAGAAATATACATAAACACAGCCGAGACGACGTTCACAACAGGGATGACAGCGAGGATTGCCCAGAAGCCAGCTTGGCCACCGATTTCAAGCAGTTTGTAGTTGTTGTAAAACGGTACCCAGGCGATCCAAGATTCAACACCGGCTTTTTTAAAGATACGTCCTATCAGTAGGGCGCCAATAACATAGGCGATGATAGCAATGATGAATGAGAACAGTATAACACCGGCGCCGACCGCGGCAAGTGTGGCCTCGTCGACGTCTGACGTTGTCGAGTAGGTAGTATATTCGTATGAGCTTTGTGCGAAGGAAAGTAATGTATTCATGGTTTGATTGTAGCATAACCTTTGATAAGCTAAGTAGACATGAGATCACTAGACGGAAAAGAACTTTCAGAATATATCACCGAACGCCAAGCTCGCCAGGTAAGGGCGCTTCGACAAGCTTCGCACGTTGCACCAAGGCTTGCCATTATCCAGACGATTGATGATCCTGTCATTGACATGTACGTCCGCCTCAAGCGAAGCTACGGCGAAGATATTTTGGTTGACGTCGCTGTCCACAAGATTGACCAAGCCGATTTGCTGGCCACTATCGCAGCGCTAAACGAAGATACTTCAGTCCACGGAATTATTATCCAGCTACCACTTGCTGACCCGTCCCAAACTAACGCAGCGGTCAATGCAGTCCTGGCTGCCAAAGACGTTGACGGACTTGGCGATCACGCAACATTGACCCCAGCGACAGCAATGGCAATTGACTGGTTGATGGCAGGGTACAACGTCGAACTCCGCGGTCGTCCCATCGCTATCGTTGGCAACGGTCGCCTAGTCGGCGCGCCACTTTCGAAATTATGGAAATCCATCGGTCTTGACGTGAATGTTTACGACGACACCACGGTTGACCTTGCGACCGAAATACGTAAAGCTCAAATTATCGTCACAGCAACTGGCGTGCCTGGCCTGATTCACAGCCAAATGGTACAGCCCGGGGCTGTCGTGGTTGATGCTGGAACTGCTTCAGAAAACGGGAAAGTTGTCGGCGATGTTGCCGAAGATGTTCGCACGCGCAACGACCTGACGATAACGCCAATCAAAGGCGGCGTCGGTCCGTTAACGGTGACAGCTTTGTTCGATAATGTTATTCAAGCTGCTCGCGCAACTATTCAAGAATAATTAAAAAAGACTAGGCGAGTGCTTCTTTGACGCGCTGCACAACTTGACGAGGTGTCAGTTCTGCCTTGACGATGTAGCTATGGATTCCCAGTTCACGAATACCTTTTGGAGACTCTTCCTCACCAAGGTTTGTGAGGATGATAACGGGAATGTCTTTACCCCATTCTTTTTTGCGAATAAGACCGAGGGCGGTGATACCGTCCATTTCGGGCATCTGCAGGTCCATGAGGATAATATCAGGATTAAAACTTTCCACCATATCGACGCCGCGCTCTCCGTTATTGGCAAGCTGGACATCGAATCCATCCGCTTCAAATTTCATACGGTACATTTGGCTAATTACGGCGTCGTCTTCAATGATGGCAATTTTGGTCATGGTTATATCATAAAGCAGTCGAAGCGAAATATAAAGTAGACGATAGTCATTATTTAGTGCATAATATAGCCATCATGACTGATATTGTCGCCAATCCTGAAGTCTTTATTAACGATGCCCGAACAAAAGGCTTTGAGACATTATCGGAAAACGGCTTTACGACCCAAAAAATTACAGAGGCTAATGCTGATCTGTGGCTGCAAATGGGGCAGCTGCGAGGTGAAGTGTATGCTGAGAAAAAATATATCACCGAAGACGACCTCGACGAACACGCCGCTGAATATAATAGATTTGATGACCAAGCTGAACATTTTGTCGCCGTTGACGACGACGGTACAGTGGTCGGAACAGTTCGAGTCATTAGTCGGACGGCAGACGCGCTTTTGTTGCCCGCTGAAGAGGATTTTGGCTATGAGCTACCGATTGATGCACAAGAAATATCGCGCCTGATACGCGAGCCTGAACTGTCGGCGACGGATGGATTGCTGGTGAGTTTGGCATTGATGCGTGCAGCACTCAAGGCCACGGCAGGCACGAGCGAGAAGGTCTATGCGGTCCTTGAGCAAAAGCTTCACCGGCAACTCAGTGTTCATGTTGGGATTCATCTGCGCACACTCGGCGATCCAATAGTTATGGACAAATATAACGACACGCTGAATTCGCTTGTTGAAATGCAGCCGCGCCTTATTACCTCGCAAATTCATGAACGTGACGTGCGTGTGCGCCGACACGCCCAGAATCACAAAGCCTTGAGTGAAAGCCTTCTAGGTAAACCTTTTGCGCCTTTCTTCGAGCGAGACGTCGCGACGCAAGGACTAGGTCGTGTCAGGATTTCTGATTTTTCGTCATCAAATCCAGATCAGTTTGAGCGGAATGCTCCATTCGTTAGTAAGGAGCAGCAAGCCAAGCTAGGGGTATCGACTGTATCGCTTGCTGGTGTTGGTGGTGACGGCGGAGAATTAGCCATTGCGCTGGCGAAGCTAGGGGTGCGTTATTTCAGGGTGGCAGATCCTGAATTTTTTGGCGTTGAAAACCTCAATAGACAGGCCGGTGCAAGCTATGCGACTATTGGCCACAATAAAGCCGAGGTGATCGCCGACATGCTACGTGATTTGGGCGCTGTCGTTACGGTGTATCCTGGTGGGATTACTGCCGAGAACATTGATGAATTCGTCGAAGGGGCTGATCTTATCGCTGACGAGACCGAATTCACAATGCCTGAATTAGGCGTGATGTTGGCGCGCAGTGCTCGACGCCATAATGTTCCGACCATTATGACGCTGAATGTCGGTTTTGGGTCGTACACGACCTCATTTGATCCAAACGGTATGAAATTCGAGGAGTATTTGGGGCTTGATGCGGATATGCCACTTGATCAGATTGCTAAACAGGAAGTCTCACTTTCTAAATGGGCACCACACATTCCATCGTATGCCGATACGAACCTATTGACTGATGTGCAGCGTGGTGTGATATCAACACCAACGGTTGTGCCGGGTGTGCTGATAGCGGCGGGTGATGCAACGACGCAAGCTTTGGCGCACTTAGTCGCTGGCATCGAACCGAGTCGAGAGAGTTGGATCAAATGGGCGCCACACGGTAAAGCTGTTGATGTTATTGATGGATCGATTGAAGTAAAGTCGCGCGCGCGTCATTTTGCGCTCAGTGTTGCCATCGCTGCACTCCGTACCAAGTTTGGCAAAAACTAGCCCACTGCCACTCGTGAATCTATAGTATAATCACCTCATGAACGTGCTTGCGCTTATTACCTTTGCAGTGATCGAGATTTCATTTATTGCCTTTGCTGTTTTGATTGCCCGGAGTGGGTTGCGCAGTCCAATGAACCGATCATTCTTGTATTTCTTGATTGCCTTTGCGCTGTGGGCGGCCTCTAACTATGTCAGTAATTTCGCCTTTTTAGATATCGAAGTTGTGTTACTGTTGAACCGAATATTATTCGTTGTATCGGTATTGGGTTTGGCAGTATTGTTACTATTTATCACGAAAATTAGCCATTATAAACCGTCCAGGCTTTCACATATTGCCCTGATTGCTATCGCAGGACTGGGTATCATTGCAGCGCTACTACCGTGGACCGTCGCGGACGTCTATGTTGATAATATGGTGGTTGGGATAGATTTCGGAGTCACGGCCTCGATTTACTTTGCGGCTATTTTGTATATGACAGGCACGATCCTACATCGACTGCGCATGGGTACCCGCAAGCGATCAGCGATCGAACGTAGTCGATCACAGGTTCTATTTGCGAGTATCGGTGTCGCCGTCGCGATGATACTTATTACGAACGTAGTCTTGCCATTTGTTTTTAGTAATTTTGGCCTGACACTTATTGGGATCTTTGCCGGCATGTTTATTATCGGCGGCGTGTCGTATGGTATCGTTCGTCACGGCATGTTCGACATTAAACGAGCGGCCATCAGAAGTGTGACGTATTCGCTTGTTTTGATTACGTTGACCTTGCTGTATTTTTTGCTGGCATTTTTGATCTCCGGAGTGTTCGACACGGTCTTTACGAGTAGTGGCGAGGCAATCAGTGGTGTCGCGATTAGCCTGACACTTGCGCTCGTCTTTCAACCAGTGCGCAGGTTTTTTGACCGTGTGACCAGCAAGATTTTTTACAAAGATACTTATAGCACGAGTGCCTTTTATGCAGAGCTTAACAGGACACTCGTTTCAACAACTCGGCTAAAGACACTTCTCGAAAGAACATCGAGCCAAATCGCCAAGACGCTCAAGAGTGAACAGGCTTTATTCTTTATTAACACCGAAGAAGGTCGACATATTCAGGCGGGAACAGATGGCCATATTCAACTTCCCGCGGCTGATGCGCGCGAATTACGCGAATACCTCCAGAAATTTCCGGGAATTATCCAGGCATCACTCCTTGAGCGTGCGCCGCATATTCGTCGGCTGATGGTGAGTCATCGCATCGAACTCGTGATGCCGTTAGTCCGTAACGGTTCGACGATTGATCTGCTGTGCCTTGGCGAGCACCTTGCCTCGTCGTACACGCGCCGCGACGTCCAGGTGTTACAAACGGTCGGTGATGAGCTGGTGATTGCCATACAAAACGCATTATCGGTCCAGGCTGTCACAGATCTTAACGAAAACCTTCAGCAGCGTATTGATTCGGCCACGCGTGAACTGCGCGCCAGCAATGCCCAGCTCCAAAAACTGGATGAAGCCAAGGATGAGTTCATTAGTATGGCCAGTCACCAGCTTCGAACACCTCTGACAAGCATCAAGGGCTATGTCAGCATGCTAATGGACGGCGACGCAGGCAAAGTCACGGCTGACCAAAAACACCTCCTGCAAGAGGCTTTTATTAGCAGCGAGCGAATGGTACGACTCATTGGTGATTTCCTGAACGTGTCACGCCTACAAACGGGTAAGTTTATGATCGACAAGCGTCCTCTCGATCTTGCGAAAATCGTGCAGCAAGAAATAGAAGGGCTTGGCTCAAATGCCAGTGCGCGCAATTTATCATTTACGTACAAAAAGCCAAAGAACATTCCATTACTCCCGTTGGATGAAAACAAGATCCAGCAGGTGATTATGAATTTTGCCGATAATGCGATTTACTACTCGAAAGAGAATTCGACGATCAAGGTCAACCTTGAGCTCGTTAATAATCACGTGGAGTTTACTGTAAAAGATACGGGTATTGGCGTGCCACTCGCCGAACAAGAGCAGCTATTTAATAAGTTCTTCCGGGCAACCAATGCCCGTCGTCAACGACCAGACGGAACTGGCGTCGGACTATTCCTTGCTAAAAAGGTGATTGATGCCCATGACGGACAGATTATCTTTCAGTCAAAAGAGGGCAAGGGGAGCACCTTCGGCTTCCGTTTACCTATCCCCAAAAATACATAGCCGGTTGTTCGTCTAGGCTGCCGAGGCGATACGGACGAGTTCGATAATCAAGATAGCGATCGCAATCACAACGAGTGTTGCGATAATGATCGGTTTGGCGATACGTTTGTGGTCAAACCACCATTGTCCGGGTTTTGATCGGTTAACGGCGCTGATCTTTGTGACGACTGGTCGAGTGATTGCGGCGCCGGCGCCGGTGTAGGTTTTGTTTCGTTTCTTGCGTTGCTTGTTTGCCATATGAGTACAGTATAGCAAAAATAGCCCCCGTTGTAATAACGAGGGCTATTTTGTCTGAATTGCTTCAGGAGTCTTTTGACAGACGAGAGCGGTCAGACTCTTAAAGGTTCATTGCGCGGCGGCTGGCAACGTAGTACGAGATACTCGCAATAAGTGCGCCAAGGCCGGTGAGGGCAAGAATGTTCTCACTTGCACCAGTTTGTGGAAGTTCTGGTGGTGTCTCTGGAGTAACTGGGGGAGTTACTGGGGCTTCTTTACAGTCATCAAGGTTCTTTGAGTGCTTTGATGCGTTGAAGTCAGATTCTTTGATTGTGATGATTTTCTTTGTAGAAACTTCACAAACAGAGATCTTTCCAGGTTCACAAGTTTTGTCGATAGTGACGTTTGCAGTATCAGACAGTGAGTAACCACCAGTGTTTACCTTAGCGGTGTTCACGAGGGTGTTCGTTCCACAGGCCTTCAGTGCTGTTGCTGCAGGTGCTTTGGCGCTAAAGATAGCCCAAGCGTTTGCACCGGCTGCATATGAACCGACATTAATACCGGTACCATTTGCAATGTTATCGCTTGCTTTAACTCCGGCTGGAGTTTTTGCGTTTCCGTACTTTGTTGAGCCGGCGACATATGTCATACCAGTTGGCAATGTGTCACGGAATGTAACATCATCGTGTTGTGTGTTGCCAGTGTTCTTGTACTGAAGAAGGTAGTCAACAGTTTCACCGGGTTGAGCTTTGTAGCTTTCTACCCATTTGTTTTCACCGTGCTTGCTTACAAGCTTGCTCATTGTGAACGTACTCTTTGGAGGAGTTGGTGTTGCAAACTGTGGTTTTACCTTGAAGGTAACGTAACCAGAGTACTGGAAACAACCAGGGATCTTACCGTCGAGCTTGTCGTAACCTAGTTTTGCACCAGTACGAGTAAAGATGCTTTCAGGAAGAGCAGTACCAGCAGCGCCAAAGGCGTTGTTTTCGTACTTAAGGCTTCCAGAAATGTAGGCTAGGTTAAAGTTTTCGCTACCCGTAAAGGTTGCTTGGTCATATACTTCTGCATATGCACCCTTGTTATTTTTGCCATCTGCACCAACGTTTGATGCACTCAAGAAGCCGTTGACTTCAATTGATTTTGCAGTGTTAGTTGGAAGGTTGAACTTTGCAGTCACGTTTTCAGCAGTAAGGTTTAAGCTTGTTGCTGCGTTATTGTGAACGTACATACGAACGTAGTATTCTTTACCCTTTTCAACGCTAATAGTGTCTTTCCAGACATTTGCAGCAGTTGTGTCACGGATACCAACGAAGTTTCGTTCGTCACCGATGTTTGGGTTGTTAGTGATTGAGTTGAACTGGACGTGATCGCTTGGGTTGTCGATCGTGAAAGTTTCACGACTTGGTCCCCAGGCTAGTGTTACTGTTGGGATGATAATTGCAGCTGCAACCATCAAAACAACAGCGCTGAAACGCTTTGGCGCGCGTCGGATGAGTGTAGTTAGTTTACTCATAATGCTCCTTTTCTGATTCATCTCGCAGATTGAATCAAATTAAATATATATTGAACGGTGGAAAACATTCTTACCGAATTGTTAAATATCATCACAAATCAGATCATTACGAAGTGCACGTCCGAATTCAAATAAATGAACTCACAAGGAGTCAAACTCAATCAAGGTGAACTAAATCACGCTCAAGAATAAGACCCCTTGGGGAAAGCTATTGGTCCCACCGAAGTGGGTGTGTGGCAAAAGAGCCACACACCCACTTGGTTTAGCAGTCGGTTATGCCCGGGGCACAGGAAGTTCCTTCAGCGGGATCTTCGGGTGTTGGGGCGGTCACGACTTCGGGTGCCTCTGGCGTCGGGGTCGAAACCTCGGGCGCAGGGGCGGGTGCCGGATCTGCAGTGGGGACTGGTGCCGGTTCCACGATGGGAGTCTGTACCGTTTCGGGTTCAGGCTCGGGCTCGGGATCCGTGTTGTCCTCCACAGGTCCTGTTGTCGGTTCCGGTACGGTTCCGACGACAGGGGGCAGCGGTGCTACGTAGGGTTCTTCCGGCGGCTGGGTCGGTGCTACGGGCTGTTCGACTCCGGGTCCGGGATCTTCATTCAGACCTCCACCGACTGGCGCGTTGCCGGTCGGAGCGGGGTCATTCGTGGGGAGATCCTTGCAAACCGGCGGGGTTCCTGTCTGTCCCGGAGGGCAAACGGGCGTCGGTTCTTCTGTGGGTTCCGGTGTCGGGGTCGGTTCCGGGTCTTCCGTGGGGGTCGGTGTGGGCGTCGGCTCCGGCGTCGGCTCCTCTGTGGGAGGAGTGACGGGCGGGGTCGGCGGCACGTACGGCTCTTCCGGCGGCTGAGTCGGTTCCGGCTGTTCAGGGCCGGGACCGGGGTCCTCATTGGGTCCTCCACCTGTTGGGGCTTCGGGCTCATTGGTGGGCTCATCCTTACATACGGGCCAGGTTCCGTGAGGAGTTTCTGGCGGGCACGTGGGGGTCGGCGGAGTAACCACGGGCGGCGTCGTCGGAGGTGTAACTACCGGCGGCGTTTCAACGGGAGGAGTAACGGCAGGCGGAGCATTGCACTCATCGTACTCGCAGACATCAATGCCTACGGGCGGCGAATCGTGGATGATCTGGAAGCCACACTCCAGGCGGTACTTAACGACTGCGCCACTCGGGTGAGTGAACACGGCCGAAGTTCCGTCGCGGGACGTACGACCGATGTGTGTCGTGAGGTCGCCGTTGCCCGTGGGCAAGACGTATACACTCCACACACCAGCAGGGGTCGCCTCAGTCGCGAACGCCGAAGCATTCTCGAGATCGGTCAGTTCCTGCTGGATCGAGGCGTACAGGTCGGGGTTTGCATTCAGCTCTGCCCGGAAGGCGTCGATGTCTGCGTACTCAACCGTACGGCTCGTCAGGTCCTTGGCGGACCAGTCGGCGTAGTGGCTGGCGGTCAGTTCGAGGTCGAACTTGCCGTCGGTGCCACAGGTGCGTCGTTCCTGTAGTTCAGCCTTGATGCCCGCTTCGTCACGCTGGGTGACGGGCGTTCCAACCGCACCGGGCGTCTCCTTGTTGGGATTCGCGACGGTTTGGGTTTCGGCATCAAGTGCGTCGTATGAAACGGCACAGATATCCGCTACAGCATCGGCTGATACAGTCGTCGTGACGCCTTCGGCGTCGGTGATGACGTTCGTCGATGCCATGGCGCCAGGAAGGATTTCCTGGACAGCGGAGCCACCGAGCAAAAGTGCTCCGGCAGCGGCAGCCGCGAGCAGCCATGGGGCTGGTCGCGTCAAACGTGTTGCAATGCTCATGATTCTCCTAATGGGTTAGTCGCGAGCGCCGAATGCACCCGCGGTTGCCTTGGAAGGCTTCGTGGGTGTGGTGTCGGTGTTCGGCTGATCCGTGTTGAAGAGCTTCTCTACGTCTTCGTTGGTGGCGACGTCGTTGTTCTTGTTCCGCTTCAGATTCCGAAGAATCATCGACGGCACAATAGCGCAGACGACAAATGCCGCCATGAATCCGGCCAGGATCGCAGCCCACAACTCGTCGAGCGGGTTGTATTGTGTGATGATGGTGCCATCAGCAAGTGTCACCGGGGCTGGGGTGGAAACGATAGCACTCCAAAGGAGGCTAGCGATGATTCCAACGAAGACGGCGATGACGGTGGTGATGACAAATACCTTGGGCGGGATGTAAATCTCGTCCTCGATATTCGTGAGTCGCGTCTCGGAGTGAGCGTGCTTGGCATCGTGCTCGGCCAACTTCGCCTTGTGGGCGTCGCTGGTGAGTTCGAGCTCGAGCATGCGCCTGGAGTGGTCGGCGATGAGGCCGTCCACCGTGGGGCGAAGTGCTGCGAGGTCACGGAGGGCCGCTTCTCGCAGTGCTGCGTCGGCAACCCGGCTCCGTGCGTCGATCTCCGTCAGGCGCAACATCAGGGACGTTGCGTAGACGGCGGCGCGGGCGGACTTCGGGTTGTCGGGAAGCTCGGCGAGTTCGAGGTTGACTCTCGTCAACTCCGAATGGATCTCCTCGATGGTTAGTTCGGGGTTCGGCGTTGCGGCCGAATCCGTTGCTGCTGAGTCGGTCGACGGCACTTTCGAACCAGTCGCCTTTGCGGACGTCTGTCGAGTGGGTCGTGTTGCGGTGTTTGTTGTCATGATTTTCCATTCTCTAATGTTGCGCGGGTGGGGCGGATGCCCCGTCTGTGAAAACGGGGAAATTCCCCAGCTGCAGTGACACTAGGTCGGACACAGCTCGTCAACCAGTCGTATAGATAGGCTGACGCGCTGCGTCCGAAGGAAAATATATAACTACTTTTTGAACTAATAGCTTTCAGTGCGTCTAAAACATGTAATACACATTCAGGACATGCACTGTAATGATCTGACTTGTTAATGATCAATCCACCTAGGTAAGGGTTTAATTCCTTATCCGTGGATGTTGATATAAATGTATCATATAATGCCATAAAAGTCAATAGATCACACCATATATATACAATAAGCACAAGCTCTATCAGGGGCGACCCTATTAACGCAGATTTTTGCGGTAATGTGACGCGATACGAAAGAACCTTTGACAACGAATGTCAATGGGCGTATATTCGCTTTTATGCACGCCGGAAGTTCCGGCTAAGGCATTACGAAAGCATTGCATCGGGAAAGATGTGACGTAGTGATGCTGTGCACGAATGGCTAGGAAGATCATTGATAAGTACCACCGCACCACAACAGGGGGACGTTACTTCAATTGGTCAGTTGGCTGGTTGGATTAGTAGACAGATGGGCGCCTCTCAGCTGAGGAGGCCCATTATGGACACACAAGGTCGGAAAGGATTGGCAGTAACACTGTTGGGGCGCTACGAAACGCTCCCTCGTTTTATCCACCTCGTACTCGCCGTCATGGAGGAGCACGGGGGTGATGAGATCGAGAGCCTCGCGTTGGCGCTCGAGAGAATCAAGAATCCGCTCGTGAAAGTGTCGCAGGAGCAACCGATAGGACTACGCGTCCTAGAAGAAGCATCGGCGGTGATCTGATGACGAGGGTGCAGTTCACGGGTACGTCCCTTTCGATCGACGCAGATCTGTATGACCGCTTCGAAGAAATACGGAGCGGTGATCATGACGATGTGTCGGACGAAAAGCTCCAGCAGATGGTGGCGCTGTGTGAGAAGTTCTATCAAAAGCAAGAATTCAGCTACTACGCAGTAGAGCGCCTTGGTGTTGCTGCTGCAAGGGTGTGTGAGTTCGTGCCGGAGCTATCACTGGCGGATCGTCATCGGTTGCGGCACATCGTTGCCTGTCGGAATGGTCGGCAGCGACAGCGTGAAGAGACGACTCGACAGCTATACACCACCCGGCCATAACCATTCAAGTCCCGAGCAGGAGAGAGACAGACATTCATGCATGATGCCGCGTCTCCTCCTGCTCGGGGCAATACAACACCCACGACGGGTGTTTTTTTATTTTGGAGACTACATATAGCGCTGGCTCGCGGGAGTGCGACGCTATACAAAATACTATTTGACAAGTAGTGTCAATGGGCGTATATTCACTCACTATAACGCGACCATAGGAATTACTTGTGGTTTAGTGTTACGAACAAAGGGGAATAGCGTGACGCTCATGCAGGAAACGGACACGATTGTGTCCGAAAGCACCAAGACTGTCGCCCGTGGTATTGATGAACTTTACTCGATCTACGACGCGGCCTGCAAGAAGTACGAAATCTCCAACGAAGCGCTCTCGGGAAGAGCGGTTCAGGAGATGCTGTTTCACCGGACTCGACCGCCCGAGATGCCTGATCTGATGGACTACCTCCTGAAGAAGGGTGTGGCCGTGCGCTACATCATCACGGGCATCAAGTGCGCGACACCGGAACTCCGCAAGGAAGCCCTGGCGCTGCGTATCGCGCAGCACGAAGAGTACGAACGACAGCAGTCGACGAAAGTCGTCGAGCCGTCAAAAAACGCAGCGGAAGTGAAAAAGCCGGCATCAACCATGCCGCTGTTCCACGCTCCGTTCGCCGCAGCCCTGGGCTGATTCATCGACGAATCTCACAAGGATTGTTGACGAAAAACCTATGACCAAGGGGGTCTAGCACTTCCGGATGGGATAAGCATGTGGTCGCAACATTGTTGCCCTGGCTTATCCCATTCCGGGAATTCAACACCATATCGGTGTTTTTATTTTGCTTAATCGTCGCCACCCACTAGTCAAAGAGGTGTTTTTTTGATACAATTCTTCAGTCTAACAGGCACACTATTTAATGGTCTCATCGTCTAACGGTTAGGACACCAGGTTTTCATCCTGGCAATCGGAGTTCGATTCTCCGTGAGATCACCAAGATTATGTCGTATACGCAAAAAGTCTCCGCTATGGAGACTTTTTGTTTTCAGTAGTGCGTATTATTGCGCTGGATACGTAATGACCAATGAATCGATAAGTGCCTGAGCGGTCGCCTCAAGCTGGGGTGCTGCGTCCTCGACCACTGTCTGGACGGTGAATTGGATGACTTCTTTGCCTGTTTTTGACTCAATCGTGTACTGACGAATGAATCGTCCAAACGTGCCGTCATCATTCTTGATGCGCAGGTTTGTCAGTAGTGCACGGTGGCCTTGTACAGAAACTTCAGTGACGCTATCGCCGGGATTCTTGACATAGAGTTGCTCGGCCTGGATTTTATATGAGTCCAATGTTTCTTTTGGATCGAATGCAATCTGGGTAAAGGTGACGAAATAATCAACATAGATGATCTCTTCGCCGCTATCTGCCGCCTGTTTAGTGAATACAGGTGTATGTGCGTATGTTAATTGGCTGTCGGTCGCCAAAACGTTAATCAGTTGTTGGACCTTCGTGTACTGTGCGTACAGGCGTCCTTGGATACTCGATAGCTTGAAAAGTTTTGTAAAGAGATTGCTATCCTTGAAATACTCCGTCGCCTTTATGTACGAAGTTTGTTCTGCCCAGTTAGCGAACTGGCCGCGACGTTCTGTGATTGGCCATACGTCCGTCCAGTTGTTCTGTGGTGTAAAAAGTGGTGAGTCTATATTCATCCATCTAGTATACATGGCTTTTAGCCCGAGAGCTTTTGGTGCTATAATTGTTAGTTATGAGTATTACATTTAAACGAACCAAAATTCTAGCAACGCTTGGCCCCCCAACAAGCACTCCCGAAATGATCGAAAAGCTCGCACTTGCGGGTGTTAACGGTTTCCGCCTCAACTTTAGCCACGGTGACTACCCAGAACGTGATGATCAAATCCGATGGATCCGTGAAGCAAGCGCTAAAATTGGCAAGCCAGTCGCAATCTTGCAAGACCTTCAAGGTCCAAAGATTCGCCTTGGAATGCTAAACGAAAACACAAGTGTCAAAACTGGTGACGAGATTATTCTCGACTTTGCTGCTGAACACAACGGCTTTACCTTCCCTGTGCAGTACAACCTAGCTGAAAAAGTGAAGGTCGGCGAACCTATCTTTATCTTCGATGGCAAGATCCGTACAGAAGTTATCGAGATTGTCTCGGAAACCGCTATCAAGCTACGCGTCGAAAACGACGGTACTTTGATGAGCAAGAAGGGTATCAACCTACCAGACACAGACTTTGGTGGTGACATCTTGACGCCAAAAGACCTTAAAGACGTCGAATACGGCCTGACAAAAGACATCGACTACGTTGCTCTGAGCTTTATCCAAAGCGCTGAAGACATCAACAACCTTCGTCAGATTCTCGTTGCTGGTGGTTCATCTGCCCAAATTATTGCGAAAGTTGAAACAAAAGCAGCTATCAAGGACGACGTTCTTGAATCAATCGTGATGGCCAGTGATGGTGTTATGGTTGCGCGTGGAGACCTTGCGGTTGAAGCTGGTGCTGAAGTTGTGCCAATTGTCCAACGACGTATTATTGCACTTTGCCGTAAGCACGGAAAACTAAGTATTGTTGCGACTCAGATGATGGCCAGCATGGTTGATGCACCTGATCCAACACGCGCAGAAGTAAGTGACGTTGCAAACGCCGTCATTCAAGGTGCTGACACAGTAATGCTCAGCGATGAAACTGCCAACGGTAAGTTCCCGCTCGAAACTGTTGCCGCTATGAAGAAGGTTATTCTTTATACACAAGATAACGCACCTGTTGCGCCAATTCACGACAGCTACGTTACCGTCAAGAAACGACAGGATGCAATTAGTACTGCTGCTGTCTCACTTGCTGAGCAGATGAACGTTGCAGCTATTATTGCTGAGACAAAATCTGGCTCAACAGCTGCCAACATTGCTGGGCACCGTCCAAACCTTCCAATCATCAGCGTTACTAGTGATCCACGGGCTGCACAGCAACTCGCACTGAGTTACGCAAACCGTAGCTATATCCGTCCAGATGGCGCTGAAGCAGGTTTTGATATTGCTAAAGAACTAAAGGCAGAAGGCCTCTTTGGTGACGAACCAGCAACAGTGATTATTGTGAGCGGTATGCAGCCTGGTTTGATTGGTGCGACTGACACAATCAAAGTCCGCGTGCTAGAATAAATATATATTCGAAGTAGATTCAAACAATTGAAATGGTGGGGGCAAGGTGGGGTTTTTCAAACTAACAATTCGTGACGTGCCGCTTGATAACAAGACGGTATTGGTGCGCGCAGATTACAATGTTCCCTTGAATGCAAAGGGTGAGATTGACGATGATCTGCGTATCAAGGCAAGTCTGCCAACGTTACGCTATTTGTTGGATCACGGCTGTAACGTCGTGGTGATGAGCCACCTTGGCCGACCCAGCGGACGAGACACGAAACTAAGTCTTGAACCAATTGGTATCCGGTTGTCCGAATTACTCGGGCATCCGGTTCAATTTGTTGAAGATTGCATCGGCGATAAGGTAGTACAGGCTGTCAAGAAGTCCCCTAAGGGAACGGTGACGTTGCTGGAAAACCTCCGCTACTACAGCGAAGAAGAGGCTGACGATGATGGGTTTGCGAAAAAGATAGCCCTCGCCACGACTGCTCGTTACTTTGTTCAGGATGGATTTGGGGTGGTGCACCGGGCACACGCTAGTACTCACGCTATTACGATGCATATCCCGAGTGTTGCAGGGCTTTTGCTAGAACGTGAATATCGGACGATTACGGATGCGATGCGCATTCCAAAGCGACCACTGGTTGCCGTTATGGGTGGGGCGAAAATTAGTGATAAAATAGCCGTTATCGAACGGTTTGTTGCCGTTGCTGACAAAATTATCATCGGTGGTGCGATGGCCAATACGTTTTTGGCCTATCGGGGTGTTGCGGTTGGTGCGAGTATGTACGAGGCCGACCAGACCGAGACGCTCAATCGAATTTATCAGGCAGTTCGAGCAAAAGTTGGCGATGCGGTTGATGACTTTTTGATTCTCCCGACTGACGTTGCGGTTGCGGCTGAAATATCGGCTCGTAGCCATCGCAAGAATGTTGGACTTAATCAAGTTGCGACAAACGAAAAGATACTCGATATTGGTGATCAGTCGATTGAGAAAATGATCGAGGAAATAGCGACGGCCAAAACAGTGATTTGGAATGGAACACTGGGCTACGCGGAGTTACCGGCATTTGCGCATGGATCGGCACGATTATCGTTGGCACTGGCGACACAACCTCAGACAACCTCTATTATTGGCGGTGGTGATACGGCTGATTTTGTACTGAAATGGGATAGTGCTGATGGCGCCAGCTTTAGCCATGTTTCGACCGGTGGCGGCGCAAGCTTGGAACTAATGGCCGGTGAAAAATTACCAGGAATTGAGAGTTTGCTAGATGCTCATAAATAAGCTACACTTAACATCAATAAGCATAAGTGGTAACGACTAACTAGTATGGCACGGGATAAAGCACTCATTATCGGAAACTGGAAGATGAACCTCGGGGTACACGAGGCGAGTTTGTATTTGCATCGTCTGAGCAAAGTTGTCAAGATCCACCGAAATGTTGAAGTGGTGATTGCGCCGACTATTCTGGCTATTCAAACCCTAAGTTTGCAGGTCAGCCTACGCCAATTTAAACTCGCTGCCCAAAACTTTTATTGGCGTGATCACGGAGCCTACACTGGTGAAGTTTCGGCTTCGCAGCTACGCGGTATTGTGCAATACGCACTCGTTGGTCACTCTGAACGCCGCCACGTCTTTAATGAGTCCGACAAGGATACCCGTGCCAAGGTTCAGGCGGCAATCCGCAACGGCATTCGCCCTGTTCTTTGTGTCGGTGAAACTGCTGGTGAACGAGCTGATAACGAGACACAAGACGTGATCCACGATCAATTACTCGGTGGACTGGCGAATATTACGAGCGAAGAGCTCGTCAATGTCGTGATTGCCTACGAACCTGTTTGGGCAATTGGCACTGGTCGCAATGCGCTTCCAGGCGACGTCGTTGATGCGGTGCGTTCGATCCGGAATCAGCTAAAGCATCTTTACGGTGCAAAAGCCTCGGAGGAAGTGCAGGTCTTGTACGGCGGAAGCGTCACCGCAGACACAGCGGCTGGATATTTAACATTGGATGGTGTCGACGGGTTACTCGTCGGCGGCGCCAGTCTTGATGAATCGGCATTCGCACAGATTATTGAAAAAGCGCACGTAAGTAAGAAATAAGGGGAGGAGTAGGATATGCAAGATATAGACTTTGATGAAATCGACCGAGCAGTGAGTTCTGTGACAAATCCGGGCCGTGAACCAAGCGTACCGGTTAACGATGTACCTGCTTCGAACCCAGCTATTTCGTCACATGGCACGCCCTCGCTGGCTGCTCGTCGCAGCTCTGGTCGCTTTATGGACGTTGTGCACCCGTCTTCGGATATGCGCCCACACGCGCCTGCGGCAGCAACATTTCGCCGCGAAGAGGTGAACGTACCGACCGAACGCACGGAAGTACCTGCGCGCCCTGAAGTGGCGCCTGTCGTGCCATCGGTGGAGGCCTTTGCTCCAGCTCCTGTGATTGAGCCTGTCGTAGAGCAAGCACCAGCTCGATCGGCCTTTCACTGGCCAGACCCTATCGATATGGCCGACACCACTCCTGTGGCACCGGTCGTTACTACCCCTGAACCTGTCGTTGAACCGGTTGCTGTGCCGTCACCAGTCGTCAGTGCGCCCATTGTTGAGGACGTACCGGCTGTTAGTGCCGAAGATGCTTTCGCGACGTCACTAGAATCACCATTCTTAACCAATGCAAAAGTTGAAAAGCGACCGCTCGGTGCTTTTTCTTTCAACGAATCAGACCTACCGCTCATTGATGATTTTCCGCACCAGCCGGGTGCTGCTACTGACGCCGTTCCAACAGTAGCGGGGACAACCGTAGAAGATGCAACTGAACTAGACGAAGAGATACTGCTACTTGAGGCTGATAACGAAGAGCCTGATGCCCCGGAAGAACCCAATCTGACGAGTGACGTATCAGTCGAGAGTGTTGATACTGCAGTCGTGCCCGTCGAGACCGAGACCGCTCTCCCGACTCCTTCGCCAACACCCGTTGATGACGCGCCCGTCGGACCAACTTCTATCACACAGCAGTACAAAGAGCACCCTAGTACTGATGCTCAGACTTCTGGAGCGATCTACGACACCGCGACGTATCACCAGCCACTCGCACATCCTGCCAAAAAAGGCTCAAGCTTCTTAATTGTTGTCTGGATTCTTGCACTTATCTTGGTTGGTGCCGGTATTGGTGCAGCCGTCTACTTCTTTGTTATTCCGCTTCTTTAAAAGGGTATAGCGCTAGGCGCCTGCTCGTAAAAACGCTATAATAAGTCTAATGAATTTACTTGAGGGTTTAAACGAGGCACAGGCCGCGGCGGTCGAAGTTGTGAAGGGGCCACTGCTCATTCTTGCTGGCGCCGGTAGTGGTAAAACGAAGACATTAACGCATCGCATTGCGCATCTTGTTGCCAATGAAGGTATTTGGCCAAGTCAGATATTAGCCGTTACTTTTACAAACAAAGCCGCCCGTGAAATGCGTGAGCGTCTCGGCAAGCTCATTGATCAAGATAGTCGCCGTCGTGACTTTATGCCCTGGATGGGAACATTTCACGGCATCTGCGTCCGATTGTTGCGAATGGACGGCCATGCAATAGGTATCACGCGTAACTTTGTTATTTATGATGAAGATGATCGTCAGTCATTGATTAAGCAAGCGATGAAACAACTTGCCATCACGGACAAAGAATTTAAACCATCTCAGATTAGTAGCATTATCTCAAATGCTAAAAACAAGCTACAAACACCTGATGATTTCGAGGCGGATGCAAGTTACCCTTACCAGAAAAGTGTGGCGCAAATCTATAAAAAGTACGAAGCGATGCGCAAAAAAGCCGGCGCACTTGATTTCGATGACCTGTTGATTGACGGCGTACGATTACTTCGTGACTCGAAAGAAATTCGCGAAAAGTGGCGCAGTCACTTCAAACATATTTTGATTGACGAGTATCAAGACACGAACGCCGCCCAGTATCAGATCGTGAAATTATTGATTAATGACGATCAAAATATTTGTGTCGTTGGGGATGACTGGCAATCAATTTATAGCTGGCGCGGTGCTGACTTTACGAATATTTTGAATTTCGAGCGTGACTTTCCAGGTGCGACGGTCGTAAAGCTTGAGCAAAATTACCGCAGCACAGGTAATATCCTTGAAGCTGCACATAATGTTATCTCAAAAAATACACAGCGCACCGAAAAGGAACTGTGGACTGCAGAAGGTCCTGGCTCACCTGTGCAAGTTCATGGTGTATACGACGAAGCCGAGGAGGCACGACTGGTGGGTGAGCGCATTGCAACCCACGTTCAAATGAAAGCGCGTGATTTTGGTGATTTTGCTGTTCTGTATCGCACGAACGCCCAAAGTTACACTTTGGAGCGTGCATTCTTGCAATTACGGGTACCGTACCAGCTGGTTGGCGGTGTTCGTTTTTATGATCGTAAAGAGATTAAGGACGTCATTGCGTACTTACGTCTGATCTATCAACCAAATGATCGGATGAGTTTTTCGCGCATTGCGAATGTACCGGGGCGTGGTGTTGGTGCAACGAGCCTTGAAAAATTCTTGAACTGGCAGTCTGCGCAAGAGATCGATATTATTACAGCGCTTGGACAAGTTGAAGCTCTCGGTATTGTGACGGGTAAGGCGAAGACGGCGCTAGGTGCACTGGGTCGGGCGCTCAAACCCCTTCACGAAAAAGCCGAAACTGCCTCACCTGCGGAATTGATCGAAGACGTTCTTTCGGCAACAGGATATCGTAATTATATTCTTGACGGTACGCCACAAGCTGAGGACCGCGAGGCAAACATCGGATCGTTGCTATCTGATGCTGCAAGCTACGCCGCGCTACCTGATTTCTTGGAGGAGGCTGCCTTGATGTCGAGTGCAGATAATTCGGCCGATGGTCAAAAAGTGACGCTGATGACACTACATGCCGCCAAGGGGCTTGAGTTTCCAGTCGTCTTTATCATTGGTATGGAGGAGGGGATTATACCTCATGCTCGAGTATTTGACGCGAGCCCGGCCGAACTTGAAGAGGAGCGTCGCCTGGCATATGTCGGAATGACCCGTGCCCGAGAGGAGCTACACCTAAGCTACGCTTATAGTCGATTGCAGTTTGGCCAACGAAGCTACAATCCGATGTCGCGGTTTATTTCCGATATGGGAGACCAAGTTGCCGAGACAACTGCCGCCGCCCCAAGCTTTATGGGTGCGCGCGAGGAAGAGCCGTTTTATAGTGATGAACTAGGGCTTGAAATCGGTGACGGGGTGAAATCGGCTGCATTCGGTGTTGGTGAGGTGATTGACGTCGATGGCCTCGCTGTAACTATAAAATTTTCAAGTGGGCAGACAAAAAAACTGAACGCTGAATATGCTCACCTCGAGAAGCTATAGCGTTTCATGTCGATTACAGGATTACTTTGGTATAATAAAGAGACGCACAAGTAGGGGTGTGATTACTGTTCATGAAACAACTCGTCCGTAAGAACGCCACATCTAAAATTATTTTCAGCGCTGGTATAACCCTCGCTATTATTTTGTTTGCCATCATGTTCTCTATTTTCCATAAACCTGTCGATGCAGCAACGGGGTCTGGTCGTCTTGTGACGATTCACGACAGGGGTGAAGAGAAGGTGATGCTGAGTGATGCCGCTACGATTGGCGACGCGCTGGCGGATGCAGGGGTGACACTTGATAGTCATGATGCCGTCGAGCCGGCCGTGACCGAGAAGCTCGTCGCGACGGAATATCAGATCAATATTTACCGCGCACGCCCCGTGACGGTAATTGATGGCCCGACGAGGACCAAGATTGTTACCGCCTATCAAACGGCCGAGCAGATCGTGACCGATAGCGGAATTACGCTGTATTCAGAAGACACGACAAGGCTGAGTCGCAGTGACGATATCCTTGCCGATGGCGCGGGTTTGCAGCTCACGATTGATCGTGCGACACCGTTTAGCTTTACGCTATACGGCGCAACCACGCAAGCCCGGACACAGGCGACGACTATTGGTGATATGTTGAAAGAAAAGAAGATCGTACTTGGCGAAAATGATCGAGTATCCGTTGCAACCGAAACGCCGATTGCGGCCGGTATGGAGGTGCGTGTCTGGCGCGAGGGTAAGCAAACAGTGACTGTCGATGAAGAAATTGCATTTACTACCGAGTCTATCAAAGACGCCGATCAAGAAATTGGGTACAAAGCTATTCGTACTAACGGAGAAAAGGGTACACGTAGCGTGACATACGAAGTCGTTATTCAAGACGGTAAAGAGGTTGGTCGAACGGAGATTGCCAGTGTCACAACGAAGGAGTCGGTCAAGCAGGTTGAGGTTATCGGTGCAAAGCTGAGTAATTCGTTTAGCGGAAGTTTTGCCGAAGCTTTGGGGCGACTCCGAGCTTGTGAATCTGGCGGAAATTATGCAAACAAAAAGAACCCTAAGTATCGTGGTGCATATCAATACGACTACTCGACATGGGCAAATTATGCCGGTTTCTACGATCCAGCCGATGCGCCTGCAAATGTACAGGATGAAAAAGCGTGGGAAACATATCAGCGTCGCGGCTGGCAGCCATGGCCATCATGTAAGGTAAGCCAAGGCTTGCAGGACATTTATCGATAATGGCTGGTCCTAAAAAATCACTCGGACAGCACTGGCTGAAAGACCGCACGATCTTGGCGGGTATTGCTGACGCCGCCGAAATCACACCGCTTGATACAGTGCTTGAGATTGGGCCTGGGCTTGGAACGCTGACGAGCGAGTTGCTCCGTCGGGCGGAAAAGGTAATCGCTGTCGAACTCGATGGGGAGTTAGCGGTGAAGCTTCCGGGCCAATTCCCCGGCAAGACGCTACAGGTGATCAACGAAGACATTCTTGACTTTGATTTGAGCGTATTGCCAAAAGATTATATCGTTGTCGCTAACGTGCCATATTACATTACGTCAAAAATTATCCAGAAGTTAGTCACGAGCAGCAACAAACCAAAGACGACAGTGCTGTTGATTCAAAAAGAAGTCGCTGTTCGACTAGCAGCAAAGCCGGGCAACATGAGTATCTTGAGCATTAGTGCTCAGATTTATGCCGATGTCGAACTTGACCAGATGGTGCCAGCGCACTACTTTACGCCACCGCCAAAAGTCGATAGCCAAGTTGTTGTAGTGAAGACGCGCCCCGAACCGTTAATTGCACCGGAAGACGAGAAAAAATTCTTCCGTATCGTCAAAGCAGGTTTCTCCGCCAAGCGCAAAAAACTACGAAGTAGTATCTCGGCAGGCCTAAAGATTTCAAAACCAGAAGCCGAAGAGCTACTGCGATCCGTTGGAATTAGTCCCGATGAACGAGCTGAAGCACTTTCAATTGCACAGTGGATTGATCTGATGAACATTGTTGACTAGTTCTAATCTGTTACAATAGGCTGTAATGGAAAAGAAACTCTACATCGCAACCGCTATCCCGTATGTTAATGGTGCACCGCACATCGGCAACGCACTCGATTATTTATTAGCTGATATCTGGACGCGCTACCAAGCGCAAAATGGACACCAGGTTCGTTTTCAAGTAGGGACAGATGAGCACGGCAACAAGATCGCTGCGAAGGCTGCCGAACAGGGCATTGAGCCAAAAGCATTTACCGACATGATGTACGGTAATTTTGAGACCTTGATGAAAAAAGTGGGCGCAAGCTACACTGACTTCGTGCGTACCACCGACGACCACCACGTTGCGTCGGTGCAGTATATCTGGGAAAAATTACAGCCCTATATCTATAAAGGCTCGTATCAAGGCTGGTACTGCATGGGCCATGAAGCGTTCTTTACTGACAAAGAGGTCCAAGCGACCGGGGGTGTTTGCCCTGACCACCAAGCGCCGTACCAGCAGGTGGGTGAAGAGAACTATTTCTTTAAAACGAGTGCATTTACCGAACAAATCCGTGCTGCGTTGAGCGACGGAACGATGCAAATCTACCCCGACTTTCGCAAACTAGAATTTCTTGAACTGATCAAAGATGGCATTGCCGATGTCAGCATCTCGCGTCCAAAGAAGAGTCTTAGTTGGGGTATTCCCGTACCTGGTGACCCCGAGCAGGTAATGTACGTCTGGCTTGATGCGTTGGCTAACTATATTACCGTACTCGGTTATCCTGATCGATCTGACTGGCAAGAATATTGGCCAGCTGATGTGCAGGTTATGGGTAAGGATATTCTTCGTTTCCACGCTGGTATTTGGCCGGCGATGCTGCTAGGCCTCGGGCTAGAACTACCAAAGAAACTACTGGTACACGGCTTTGTGAATATTAGTGGTGCCAAGATTAGTAAATCAGTCGGTAATACAATCGACCCGAACGTCATTATTGATAGCTACGGGCTTGATGCCTTCCGCTATTTCTTCTCTCGACACATCCCGACACTTGATGACGGTGATTTTACCTGGGAAAAGTTTGAAAATGCCTATAACAATGAATTAGGGAATGACCTAGGCAACTTGATTCAGCGCGTCGCAAGTATGATTGTGAAATATCAGGCAGGGGTGATTGGTGAGTCACAGCAAACTGAGCATGACATGACGCTGTACCACCACGCGATGGAAGCACTTGAATTTAACAAGGCGATTGACGAAGTCTGGAATATGGTGCGTAGCCTGAACCAGTACATCGATAACGTCAAACCATGGCACGTTGCCAAAGGTATTGGGACAGACCCAGAAGCAGAACCGCACCTTGGTGAGATCCTGGCGCACTGTGCTGGCGCGTTGATCCAAATTGGCGACCTGCTGCTACCCTTCCTTCCAAGCGCGGCGACACGTATCCTCGAGACTTTTGAAAGTGGTGTTGTTAAGCTTCCCGAAGGTGTGATGTTCCCAAAAATCTATCTTCATACGCCCGACCCACACGCACCGAAGGCGTAATGATGCTGATCGATACCCACTGTCACATTCACGAATCTGACTACCTATTGCCAATCGACGAGGTGATTTCCCGTGCTGCCGAAGCTGGTGTTGGGCAATATGTATGTGTCGGCACCGACGCGGTGAGTTCGCGGGATGCTGTTAAGTTTGCCGAAGATCATGAAGAGACATTTGCGGCCATAGGGGTACATCCACATGAGACAAAAGATGGCTACGATGTGGTCGCACAACTCGCCGGCACGTCTGATAAGATTATTGCTGTTGGCGAAATTGGACTCGACTATTTTTATACACACAGTCCGCGTGAAGTGCAGATGGAGGCGCTTGAGGCGCAGATTAAGATTGCATTGGCTCATGACCTGCCGATGATTTTTCATGTCCGCGAGGCATTTGATGATTTCTGGCCTATTTTTGACAAATTTCCAGGCATTCGTGGCGAGTTGCATAGTTTTACTGACTCAAAAGAGAACCTAGACAAAGCGATTGAGCGCGGACTTTATATCGGTGTGAATGGTATTAGTACGTTCACAAAGGATGAGGTGCAGCGAGCAACATTTGACAGCATCCCACTGGACCGCTTACTGCTTGAAACGGACGCGCCATTCTTGACACCAGCCCCATTTCGTGGTAAAGTAAATCAGCCAGCATTTGTGAGGAACATTGCCGAGTACCACGCCAATCGGCGAGGCATTTCGCTTGATGAAATCTCATCTGCAACCACCGCAAATGCACACGCGCTATTTGCTCTCTAAACTAAACGATATCATCACCATGAATAACAACGATCAACCACAATCCGCGAATGACATGTACCGGGTTCCGACGACTTTGTCGGAGACTATTTCTTTTGATATCGAAACACCCGAACAACCAGAGGCGCAGATCGAACGCCAGTTTCACGATATTGCTCGTGAAGAAGTGCGCCTGAGTTTCGAAGAGATGACGAAGGCGCTTGCTTTGTCTGCTGACGGTATCGAACCACCAAATCGTACTATCGAGACGGTAGAATTTGAAGCCAACCCGCATGCGGTTGAGATTCTAGAAATGAGTAATGCGATTACAGAATTTCGCACCTTGCATCACGCTGAATTAGCCGCGCTACGTGAACGTAAACGATTGATTCGTAAAATGATAACTGCCTTATTTGGTGATAATTCGTCACCCGCCACTCGACCGGGAAGCTCAAAGCAGGCGACGATTGAGTATCTTGCGGAATTTGAAGATGCGATAGTAGGGCAAAAAACGTTCCCTATCGATTCAAAAATTGAGCCTGAGGTGAAAAGCCGTCGATTCATTTTTTTGCCAGATGGGAACGAAGTGGTGTGGTACATGCAGCAGACAGCTACCGACAAAACGAAAAACTTTACCAATAGCTATAAGGTGCGTCCACATGTTGTTGAAAAAAGTTCAACGTACTTCGATGCAAACCTAGGGCGTGAGCGGAATACTGCCGTTGTGGCTGCCGATGATGAAATCTTGACACTGAAAGCTGCCGTCACCCACTACCACGGTGAAGTTATGAAGAATATCTATACAAAACCAGTGACGACAAAAAAACGTACAAAATCTTCGGGTCCACGCGGCCGTACGAAGTAGTAGAATGCTATAATTAGTCTAGTGAAAGAACCGATGATTTATCTCGACCACGCTGCGGCAACTCCAATGGAGCCAAAAGTCTTGGCTGCTATGCAGCCGTACTTTTTTGATAACTTTTTTAACCCATCGGCGCCGTATGCACCAGCAATTATAGTGCGCCGCGCGTATGAGGCTGCTAAATCAAGTCTTGGGCGCGCCATTGGCGGTAAGGGTGATGAAATCGTTATGACTGCCGGAGCGACAGAGTCGGTCAATCTGGCTTTTAGTAGTATCGGAGGGCACGTTGTGACGGCGAACGTTGAGCACCATGCAGTGCTTGAGGCTGCGAAACAACTTGACCATACATTTGTTGCAGCTGACGAACGAGGTATGGTGCCTGCCGATGCGATTAAAAAAGCCATACGTCCAGATACGCGGCTGGTGAGTATTGCACTTGCGAATAACGAGCTGGGGACGATTCAGCCCCTTCGCGATATCGGCGAAGTGGTTCGTAAAGAACGCGATGCACGGTTAGCTCGTGGTGATCGTACCCCAATTTATCTACATAGTGACGCCTCTCAGGGTGTTGGGCAACTTGATGTTAATGTCGCCCGACTAGGCGTTGACTTGTTGACATTAAATGCCGCTAAGGTCTATGGACCAAAGCAAGTTGGATTGTTGTGGTCTGCGTCGCATGTTGAGCTGTCGCCACAAATTCGTGGTGGTGGGCAAGAGCGCGGTATTCGGAGTGGCACGGAGAACGTCGCTGGTGCTATCGGTTTTGCCAAGGCTCTAGAGCTGGCAACCGACCATCGTCGCTACGAGTCGGACCGCCTCGCAACACTGCGCGACGGACTTGAGAAATCATTAACCGATGCATTCCCTGGCGCAGTCGTTTCTGGTCACCGCAAGCACCGACTTGCAGGGCACCTACATATCTCCTTTCCACGCCTTGACGCCGAGCGGGTGTTATTTTCGCTTGAGTCACGTGGTGTCTTGGTGGCGACCGGGAGTGCCTGTGCTGCAAACAAGGGAACGCGCTCGCATGTTTTGACGGCTATTGGGCTTGCCCCGGAAGTCGCCGACGGCAGTCTCCGCATGACACTCGGTCACCTTTCGACTGAAGAAAATATCGCCCAGGCGGCCATTATTATTACCGAAGAAGTGCAGCGTGAATATGATCGGACGCAGCGCTGATGAAGTGGCTATTTCTGATTCCAGCAGTTCTCGTAGCCTTTATTATTGGGGTGAGTTTTTACCTGCAGCCAAATGATTTTATGGGATGCCAAGATGCACCGCTTGCCAGTAGTACTAACTGCCAAACGGCTGATGCTATTATCGTGGTGAGCGGCGGTGATACCAATGCGCGTACCGACCAGGGGATAGCGCTGTATCAACAAGGTTGGGCTGATACACTCATCTTCTCTGGCGCGGCGCAGGATAAGTCGGGTCCAAGCAATGCCGCGGCGATGCGTACGCGTGCCCTCGAACAGGGTGTACCCGAAAACGCTATCTTTGTCGAAGAGAATTCGGCGACAACTGAAGAGAATGCGGCCAATACAAAAACAGTCTTAAAGGATAATAATATCAAAACAGTCATCCTTGTGACGTCCGGGTACCACCAGCGCCGCGCGGCTTTAGAGTTTGAAAAACTGGGTGGTGAGATTGCTATTCGTAACTACCCACTCATCAACGACAAGGACTGGTCACTTTTTTGGTGGTTAACACCACGTGGTTGGTGGCTTGCTGGCAGTGAAGTTGTCAAAGTGGTCGCCTTCTATGTCCAAGGTGACCGCGTATGACCAAAGTATACGTTGGAATGAGTGGTGGTGTTGACTCTAGCCTGACGGCAGCGCTTTTGAAAGAGCAGGGCTATGACGTCACAGGTGTGTATATGAAAAACTGGACGCAGGACTTGCCTGGTATGAAGTGTCCATGGGCAGATGACTTGGCGGATGCAAAACGTGTTGCTGTGCAGCTGGGAATTGATTTCAAAGTATTTGATTTTGAAAACGAGTACAAGCAAAAAGTTGTCGATTATATGATCGAAGAGTACAAGCTTGGACGAACGCCAAACCCAGATATTATGTGTAATCAAGAAGTGAAATTCAAGCTGTTTCTTGAGACGGCACTTGAAGATGGGGCTGACATGATTGCCACTGGTCACTATGCCCGCGTCCAAGGCGGTATTCTGAAGCAGGCGGTTGATACAAATAAAGACCAAACGTACTTTTTGTACCGCGTTACCGGCGAAGCCTTGCAAAAGACACTTTTCCCGCTTGGTGAATTCACAAAACCGCACGTGCGCGAAATGGCCGAAGCTCGTGGTCTGTATACGGCGGCAAAAAAAGATAGCCAGGGTATCTGCTTTGTTGGTCAAATTGGCATCCGTGAGTTCTTGTCTCAATACGTCGAGCAAATCGCAGGATCGATTATCGACAAGCGAACCGGCAAAGTACTGGGGCAGCACGACGGAGCAATCTTTTATACCATCGGGCAACGTCACGGCCTGGACCTTGGCGGAGGACTACCTTACTATGTTGTCGGTAAGGACATGGATAAAAACGAAGTCTATGTGACGACCGATCTGAACGATGCGACATTATGGAGGCCAAAACTGACGCTATCGAGTGTGCACTGGATTAATCAGGCGCCAATCGAGGGAATATATTCGATCCGCGTGCGACACCGCGCAGCGCTCGTTGATGCGCAGCTGCAATTTGACGGGAATGACGTGACGCTTGAACTCAAGAATGCTGAGCGTGCTGTTGCGGCTGGACAATCGGTTGTTATCTATGACGGCGAAAACTGTATCGGCGGCGGCATTCTCGCCTAAGTGTCTGTGTGTTGTATTGGTTTTAAGCGCTAAGCTTGAGTTGTATGACGTTACGCTGTATAAATAGGGTATATGAATAAGGTGTGGGCGACAAAAAAAGGCTTTACGATTATTGAGCTATTAGTAGCAATCGTCGTGATTGGCATCTTGGCTACAATAACGGTTGTTTCGTATAACGGGATTCAACAGCGAGCCCGTGATGCGCAGCGTGATAGTGATGTAACACGTCTAAAAATTGCCATCGAGAAATACCATTCTGAAAAAAGTCAGTACCCGCGTGTTTGCCCGATTGACTATATTTCTTGCCCGGTCGGCTTACTGGCTACCGAGCTAAGTCCATACCTAGACGCGATACCGCACTCCCCCGCCTACAAGCAAGGATCCCTGGGTGGTGATTACGCATACGTGCACGGCAGGGTTATTGATGATTCATACGCCATACTTGTTTTTTATGACGCGAAGCCGAGCTGCAAGACTGGGCATAACGTCTCACCTAGCTGGTGGGGCGCTCATATCCCAATCTGCTAGTAGTCGATACACTGATGTATCTGGTATAATTAATACTTATGAATGCTCAAACAATCCGCAACTCTTACCTCGAATTCTTCAAAGAGCGTGGTCACGCGATTATTCCGCGTGCCAAATTAGTCCCTTATAACGACCCGTCGACATTATTTACAGGTAGCGGTATGCAGCCGTTACTGCCATATCTTTTGGGTGAATCACACCAAGACGGTGTTCGTCTCACTGACAGTCAAACTTGTCTGCGAGCCCAGGATATTGAAGATGTTGGCGATAACCGCCATACGACTTTCTTTGAGATGCTGGGTAACTGGAGTCTGGGCGACTACTTTAAGGAACAACAAATTCGTTGGTTTTTTGAGTTTTTGGTTGATGTGGTCGGGCTTGATCCAAACAAAATCTACGTCACGGCATTTATTGGTGATGCAAAACACGGCATTCCCCGCGACGACGAAGCCGCTAACATTTGGCAAAAAGTTTTTGAAGAAAAAGGTATTGAAGCCAAGATTGTCGAAGTCGGCAGTCAAGCGGACGGTGACGCCCGCGGTATTAATCCCGGCGAACGGATATTCTTTTATGATGACGGCGAAAACTGGTGGTCACGAGGCGGCGGCCTAGACAAAACACCGATCGGTGATCCCTGTGGCCCTGATAGCGAAATCTTTTATGATTTCGGTCCTCAGAACCACGCTGAAGGGTATGGCTTGGCGCACCCAGCCAGTGATAGTGGTCAGTTCATGGAAATCGGCAACCAAGTCTTTATGCAGTATCGACGCCTGGAGGACGGAAGCTACGAACCACTCGAAAAGAAAAACGTTGACTTTGGTGGTGGCCTAGAGCGCATCGCCGCAGCAAGTATCGATAGTCCTGATGTTTTTAAAATTAGCCTCCTTTGGCCAATCATTGAGCAGCTGCAAAAATTATCTAGCAAAGACTACGAAAGTCACACCGCGAGTATGCGAGTGATTGCTGACCACCTTCGGGCGGCAACATTCCTAGCGGTTGACGACGTAAAGCCATCGAACAAAGAACAAGGTTACGTAATGCGCCGTCTACTTCGTCGAGCGATTCGTTTCGCCTTCGACCTTGGGATTGAACAAAACTTCCTCGAAGGTGTTGTACCTGTTATCGCTGACATTTACGCCGAAGATTATCCTGAAGTGAAGGCGCAGCGTGAAGCGGTGATCGCGACACTTGTGAAGGAAGAAAAAGTCTTCCGCCAGACGCTGCGTAAAGGGCTCCGCGAACTTGAGCGATTTAAAGAAAACGGCGTGACCGGATCTGAGCTTTTCACACTGTATGACACTTACGGTTTCCCAGTTGAACTTTCAACCGAAGAGGCTTTCAAGCAGGATATTCCATTGTCAGAAAACTGGCGTGCCGAGTTCGACGCCAAGATGCAAGAGCAACGCGAACGTTCGCAAACTGCTGCAAAAGGAACCTTTAAGGGTGGCCTTGGTGGACAAACCGAGACCCACAAACAGTACCACACGGCAACACACTTGATGTATGCCGCACTGCGTCAGGTGCTTGGTGATCACGTCGTGCAGCACGGCTCAAACATTACCGAAGAACGTCTTCGCTTTGACTTCTCACACTCAGAAAAAGTAACCGCAGAACAGATTGCTGAGGTTGAATCAATCGTGAACCGTGAAATCAACAAAGACCTGAAAGTCAGTTTTGCTGAGTACTCTACAGCTGTTGCCCGGGAAGAAATGGGCGCTCTTGGTCAATTCGGTGATCGTTACGGCGACACTGTCAAAGTCTATAAGATGATTGCCGACAACGAAGACAAGCCCTTTAGCTTTGAAATCTGTGGTGGCCCCCATGTTGAGCATACGCTTGAGTTAATTCAGCCTGGAGATAAAGTCTTCAAGATCCTCAAAGAAGAATCAAGTAGTGCTGGAATCCGACGCATAAAAGCTATTTTAGTCTAGATTTGTTTCGTCAAGGTACGCGTAAGCTTTCATGGGTTTTTTGATGGCTTTTCGGAATGTCGTACATGTTCGAGCCCAGCGCTCGTAGTTAGATTTTGGATCAATATATTCTGACGCCGTGAGTGCGATCGCACTGAGGGTTGTTGATCGTTGTTCGGCGTAGCGACTGGCTAGTTGTCCAGGTTGGATAAGGCCCATACCAACCTCGATAGTAACCACATTTTGAAAAAGTGTCGTCTCTACTGAGGTGGGTATGTTATTTATGTCATTAAATTCACTCAGAAGCAGGGTGTTATGAGCGGCACTTTTATCCGGAAATTCATGCTCGTCGAGCGTGGCGATGACGGCAGAACCTGAGGGTGTTTCGAAGATGGCACGGGTGCGCCGGTTGGAGTGACCAGTATGATCGCCGAGCGTCATGATTAAACATTCGAGGAGGTCAGTTTGTGCGTTTCGCTCGGTATGTATTGTTGAGGGTGAAAGTTCGATTGGCAGACGTTTAAGCGGGTCATATTGCTTGGCATAAACGAATGCCGCAAGCAAGGCGGTGGCCACTTCTGGTGTAAACAGGTACGTAACATCTTCCAGTGCTTCATTCGTTGTCAGATATTCAGCGACGCCTTCTTTCACTGATAGGGAATGTATTGTCTGGTTGGCTCTGAACGACATTTCCAGTGTTGTGTTATTCTGTTCGTCAGCCGCAGCCGCGTTGCCCATTTCGATATGTTGGACACGGAGCTGTTCGATTGTGTAGCTGGCTGCAGGAAAAATGCTGCGAAGCTGTTCGGGAAATTGATCGACCATGAGATCTGGATCGATTGTCAGAGGGTCTTTGTCATCGACTGTATCTTCGGAATGTGCGTACTTGAACTGCGTCGTTCTATCGAGGAGGTTATCGTACATGACATGTTCAAAAGCGCTGCTCATAGGGAGGGATTCAATCATTTCGACGCTCCTGAGTGACTTGTCTGAATAGGGGTCAAATTCAGCATGATGCTTGGGATTCATAACAATATATTATAGCATATTTATTAATAAAATACAATATCTTAGGAGCATAAGCACCAATGTTATATAATGGACGGTAATATGGTATTAGAAAAACTTCGCAAGGCCCGCAGAAAAGCACCGGCCGATGATTACATTGTCGCCCTCGATATAGGAACAGAATTCGTGAAAGCATTGATCGCTAAAGTAGACGGCGAAGAACTGCAGATTGTTGGCGTTGGACGATCGCGCCAAGAAGTGAGTGACATGCACTCTGGGGCAATCGCTGATATTGCTGGTGTCGTTCGTAACTGCGAGGAAGCGCTGGCCGACGCGGAAGAGCAGGCAGGGCTACAAGCCAAGCGTGTCGTCATCGGCATCGCTGGTGAGCTAGTGAAGGGTGTGACAGATACAATTCGTTACCGCCGTCCACAGCCTGATCGCCCACTTGATTCATCAGAGATGGAATTTATTATCGAGAAGGTCCAAGAACGGGCGCAGATTAAGTCACAAAAACAAATTGCACTTGAAACTGGCAATGACGAAGTGGAAGTAAAGCTGGTGAACAGTGCGCTAGTCAGTATTCACATCGATGGCTACAAGGTGAGTAACCCGATTGGCTTCCAGGGGAGGGACGTTGCGGTCCAGATATACACCGCCTTTGCCCCAATGGTGCACATCGGTGCGCTTGAGCGTGTTGCTGATGAGCTATCACTTGAACTACTTGCCGTTGCGGCCGAACCGTTTGCGGTGAGCCGTAGTGTCCTTGGCAACGACGCCAGCAGTAACTTCACGGCTATCCTTGCCGATGTCGGTGGTGGTACGACCGACATTGCTGTCGTGAACGACGGTGGTGTCGAAGGGACGAAAATGTTTGGTATCGGCGGGCGAAGCTTCACCCAAACTATTGCGAGTGAAATGGATCTTTCATACAAAGACGCCGAAAAACTAAAGGTTAATATTGAACACAGCCAGATCAAGGCAAGTGTCGCTAAAGACGTCAACGAAGCGATCGATAAGACACTTGAAGTATGGCTAGCGGGCGTTGAGCTTGCGCTGAGCGAGTTTGATTCTGTTGATCATCTGCCCAATCGCATCTTGCTATGTGGCGGTGGATCGAGTCTCGAGAAACTGGTTACGGCGCTCGAAGGAAGTGAATGGCACAAAGACCTTCCGTTCACCAAGAAGCCAACCGTTCACCATATTAACCCTTCTGAGGTTATCGGTGTCGTCGACACAACCAGTGATGTCACCGACCATACCTTCATCACCGCCATGGGTTTGCTAAGGGTCGGCTATGATACAATACTAGGGAGTGGAGAAGGGGATTCGATCAAAGAAAAATTTAATCGCCTCCTGAGAATCTAATATGAATAAAGATGTTATTTACATTGATGTTGACGATGATGTCACGGCAATCATCGGTAAAATCAAAAAATCTAAAGAAAAAATTGTTGCTGTCGTTCCACCGAAACGAGTAGGGACACTCCAGAGTGCAGTGAATCTGCGCCTACTTGATCGTATGGCACGAGCTGACAAGAAACAGCTTGTCTTGATTACAAACAACCAGGCATTGGTGGCACTGGCTGCTAACGCTTCGATCCCGGTTGCCAAGAATTTACAATCAAAACCTGAAATCGCTGAAATTCCAGCAATCGCCATAGACGACGAAGACGATATTATTGATGGTGCTGAACTACCAGTTGGTGACCATGCCGGTTCTCTAAAGGGCAAGGATGCCACGCGGACTGCCGATGCTGGACGAAGTGACGCTATCGACACCATGAATATTGACGGTGATACAATGAGCGCCGCCGCTGCAGCGACAACAGCCGGTTCGAGCTACGCAACGTCAAAAAAAGTGACGACTGCCCGTAGCAAGGTGAAGATTCCTAATTTCGATAAGTTCCGTAAGCGTCTATTCTTTGGCATCGCCGGTGGAATATTGCTCGTTGGATTGCTGATTTGGATGTTTGTCTTTGCCCCAGCTGCAACGGTAATCGTCACTGCGGGTACCAGTAGTGCGCCGGTCAGTTCGACTGTCAAACTTGGCGGTACGGTGGCAACTGATTTCAAGACGGGTGTCGTGAAATCTATTTCGCAACAAGAGAAAAAAGATGCGGTATTAGAATTTGATGCGACAGGTGAGAAAGACCTAGGAACTCCTGCAACAGGAACGGTGAAATTTTCAACGAATAATATTACAAACCTTGGAACAACGATTCCGGCAGGCACAAAGCTGACGACGAGTTCTGGGACTGTTTTTGCGACCGATAGTGCCGTCACAATGACAACGTCGAATTATTCTGGTGCAAATGTGGCCGTTACTGCGGTAGAAAACGGAACGAACTACAACGGAGCAACCGGTAGCGCGACTGGCGCACCTTCGGGTATCTCGGCTGCATTAGTTGGTTCGACTGCAGGTGGCACCAGTAAGATTGCAAAAGTGGCAACCAACGAGGACGTCGAACGCGCCAAAGGCCAACTCATCGGGCAATCGGCTGACGCCGAAAAGGCTGCACTGACCAAGAAGTTTATCAGCGGCGAAAAAGTCATTGACAGTAGCTTTACGGTTGACCGCGCAGAAGCTGTTTCTGCACCAGCCGTAGGACAAGAAGCGGCAAACGGCAAAGCAAAATTAACCATTGCCACGACCTACACCATCCACGCAATCGCCAAAGCCGACCTAGAGACGTACTTGAACGCGAGTCTTAACGGCCAAATTGTCGATGCGAAAAATCAAAAAGTATATAGTACCGGTATTGAAGAACTTGGCCTAAGTAATTTCCGCCGTGAAGGTGATGTTCTGACCGTTGCACTGACAACGACTGGAAAGATTGGTCCAAAGATCGATGAATCGGCTATCAAAGAAGAAGTGAAGGGCAAGATTTACGGCGAAGTCCAGTCATCGCTACAAATGATCGACGGCGTCAAGAGCGTTGATGTGAAGTTCTCGTATCCTTGGGTAAGGACGATCCCGGGCAATACCGATAAGATTAAGATCGAATTTAAACTCGAGAATGAGTAGTCAGTCTCTCGTTTGTCTGGATGTGGGCGAAAAGCGCATCGGTGTCGCTGTCGCTGATACTGCTATAAAGATTGCTGTCGCCTTTGATACAGTTGTTGTTGACGGGCGTGAAATCGAAGCAATTGCTGAGATTATTGTGCGTGAAAAGGCGAAGACTGTTATCATCGGGTATCCTCGTAACCAGCAGGGTGAGACGACCGCTCAAACAAACTACGTCGAATTGTTCGCCCAGAAGCTCGAAGATATCGCTGAAACGATCGTCTTTCAGGACGAGTCGCTGACGAGTGTTATTGCTGAGCAGCGTTTGATCGCCATGAAAAAACCGTATAATAAAGGTGATATTGATGCCCAGGCAGCGGCAATTATCCTACAAGATTATATGGAGAGTAATTAATGAATCAAGATTTCAATCACAAGCCAGTGACACCAGTGCAGCCACCGCAACCATCCTTTGCCGCGCCGCCGCAGTCACCACCGTCTGCGTCTGCACCGCAGCCTATTGAAACAACCCCTGTCGTCCAAAAAGTTAAAAAAGCGCCGAAACGAAAGAAACTGCTATTGTTGTCAATACTTGGGGTGTTTGTCCTATTGCTTGCTGTTGCAGCTGCTGGGTATTCTTGGTATCAGTCACAACTCTCGTCAGTTGACTCGAATAATAATGAATTTATTAAGGTGACTGTCGAGCCGAATAGTACACCTTCGATGATTAGTCAGCTACTAAAAGATAAGGGTGTGATCCGTAGCACCGAAGCGTTTGGGATTTACACACGTCTTAGTGGCACTCAAAATAGCCTCCAGGCTGGTGCGTACCGACTATCACCGTCCGAAACAACCCCAGAAATTGTCGAACATCTGACGAGCGGCAAGGTTGATACTTTTGATCTGACATTCCTGCCTGGAGCGACGCTGGCCGATAATCGCAAGGTGCTGATTGAGGCAGGATTTACTGAGGCGGAAGTAGACGCCGGTCTCAATGCGACCTACGACTCACCGCTATTTGAAGGCAAGCCAGCTTCGGCGGATTTAGAGGGCTATATCTACGGTGAAACGTATAAGTTTGGGAGCGACGCCACTGTCAAGGAGGTCCTTTCGCATACTTTCGACGTTTATGCTGAATTTATTCAAGAAAATAACATTATTGCCAAACTTAAGGCGCAGAACTTAACGCTTTTTGAAGGGATTACACTTGCTTCGATCGTACAGCGCGAATCAATCGGTGGTGATGAGCCCCAGATTGCGAGTGTCTTTTACAACCGACTCGCAATAGATATGCCACTTGGGTCCGATGTTACGTATCAGTATATTGCCGATAAGACAGGGGTGGAGCGCGATACCAACCTCGATTCGCCGTACAACACACGTCGCTACCCGGGACTCCCACCAGGTCCAATTGCAGCACCCGGTAAAAACGCGCTGCTGGCAGTCGCAACTCCAGCAACAACGGATTATGTCTATTTCCTTAGCGGTGACGACGATGTAACCTACTACGGAGTCACGCTCGAAGAGCACGAAGCCAATATTGCCGCGCACTGTAAGGTGAAGTGCCTCATCCTCTAACAGGGGTCGGGCTGTGATTAAAAACACGAACAAGATTGCATATATGGTATTTTTTTGCTAAACTGTGTTAAGCACATTGCGTGATTCTGTCTACGGATGTCACTTTGGCCACGGTCAAGGTGATGTATGCGAGTGGGAAGTCCAGAGCACCAATGAGCCTACCAAAAACTGTCGTACGGGTATCGAAAACTCATAATTAATATAAATATAATCGGTCGACATATACCCCGTTCTTTCTAAAGAAAGAAGTTAAGACTTAGTAAGGTAGACGCCCTTGTAGTAATACGAGCGGCAGGAGAACGATTATTCGTAATCAGATCACGACGGGCATTGCTCATCAAGGATCCATTGCAGCTCAACAGCCGCAAACATTTGTTCGACCCCGAATAACAAAGGGCCGAATTAAATCGTCAACTATCGCCGTATATTCAAGCGTATTCGTACTGCTTGTCGTACTCATCGCTATTGGTTACCGTGCACCTCAAGAGGTGTCGGGCGTTGCAAACGCAGCCGCTCTGACAACGGGATCAACAGAACAACCAGAAAAAAAGGCAGTGAACGCTGTCGTTGCTTCTAATATCGCCGCAAGCGTTGCTACAGCAACGAACCTTTCGGTCGCTCCTTCGGTGACCAGCCTTGCTATTTCGGCACAAATTGAAAGCGAACTCCCAAGTTCTGACGACTCGTCAATTTCAAAACCACAAATCATCCAAGTCTCAACGGCTAGTCGTAATATCACCAACTATACCGTTGCTGCTGGTGATACGCTCGATACCATCTCTGCCAAGTTTGGTATTTCGAAAGATACAATCAAATGGGCAAACGACCTAACCACGGACAACTTAACTGTTGGTAAGGCGCTTGATATTCTGCCACGTAACGGTATTGCCTATACTGTTAAGGCTGGTGATACTGTCCAAAGCATCGCCGAAAAGTACAAGTCTGACGTTTCGACCATTACGACCTACAATGACCTCGAGATATCTGGTGTAACTGCTGGTCTGAAGATTGTTGTGCCTAACGGTGAACTTCCGACAGACGAACGCCCTGGCTACATGGTGCCTGTTGTGTACCGCTCGACTGCGTCGACAAGCAATGCCTACGCGGGCTACCGTGCTGGATCGGTTGGTAACCGTTACGCCTTCGGTAACTGTACTTGGTACGCTTACGAACGCCGTGCGGCAATGGGTATGGCTGTTGGTAGCTTCTGGGGCAATGGTGGCTCATGGGGCTACAGTGGTGCCGCTGCTGGCTACCGCGTCGACAAAACTCCTTCATACGGTGCAATCCTGGTTGAATCAGGAAGTCCTGGTCACGTTGCTGTTGTTGAAAGCGTCGCCGCTGATGGCACCGTTGTTGTGAGTGAGATGAACAACTCGGCTTACGGTGGTTTCAATATCATCAATAATCGGACAATTACTGCCGGTCAAGCCGCTCTATATACCTACGTTCACTAGAACAAAAAATACATTATCAAAACCGCCCCTGTTAATTTAGGGGCGGTTTTGCTATAATGGAGAATATGTTTGTTGATACCGCCAAAGTATTTGTCCAAGCGGGACGCGGTGGTAACGGTGCCGTTAGTTTTCGTCGTGAAATTTATATCGACATGGGCGGCCCTGATGGCGGCGATGGCGGTAAAGGTGGCGACGTTATTTTCGTTGGTACCGGCGGTCTCAATACTCTTATCGACTTCCGTTACAAACCAGAACTAAAGGGATCTCCTGGACAGTCTGGTGCAAAACGTGATCGTCACGGTCGTTCTGGCGACGCTATCTACATCAAGGTTCCTGTAGGAACTATCGTCAAGCGTGATGGCCGTATCATCGCTGACTTCCTTGAAGATGGCCAAGAAGAAATTATTGCTCGTGGTGGTGATGGTGGATTCGGTAACGCTCACTTTAAATCATCTGTGCGTCAAGCACCACGTATTGCTGAAAAAGGCGAAGAAGGTGATACTTTCGAGGCCGAATTAGAACTGAAGCTTCTTGCTGACGTTGGATTACTTGGGTTTCCTAATGCCGGTAAATCTACCTTCCTAAGCGTTGTTACAAATGCCCGTCCTGAAATTGCCGACTACGCCTTTACGACGCTCAGCCCTAACCTTGGTGTTGCTGACATTGATGATGGCAGCCTGCTGATTGCTGACATTCCTGGACTTATTGAAGGTGCCAGTGAAGGTAAGGGTCTTGGTGACGCCTTCCTCCGGCACGTCGAGCGAACAGCTGTATTGCTACACCTTATTGATGTCTATACTGATGACGTTGCGAAAGCATATAAAGTTATTCGTAACGAGCTCGCCTCATATAACGAAGTCCTCACTAGCCGTCCAGAGGTGATCGCTTTGACAAAAATCGAAGGACTAGACGCCGACATCGTGCAAATGCAAATCGATGCCTTGAAAGAAGTTGCGCCCGATAGTGCGATCTTTGCGATCTCATCACCTGCACACACGGGACTAAAAGAAGTGCTGCGTTCACTTCGTTCAACCGTTGAGACTGCCCGCGCCGAAGAAGTCGTCGAAGAAGAAACTGACGGTCTGCCGGTTATTTCCCTTAGTACTGATCAAGAAGCGCTATCATGGCACATCAAGAAGATCAAAGAAGACGAAATTGATGTCTACTTCGTAACTGGTACAAAGATCGAGAAGTTTGGCCGCCGTACTCGCTTTGAAAGTCGTGAGGGCCTTGGCCGACTACGTGACATTATGAAAAAGATGGGCATTACTCATGCACTTACCCGTGCCGGCGCCGAAGGCGATAGCGTCATTCGTATCGGAACTGATACCTTTACTCTTGTCGAGCAAAAAGACGACGAATTTGCAAGCTAGTCGCTAGTGATGCTTTGCTATATTGACTTTTACCTTATAAAGTGCTAATATAACTTAGTATCAGTTGAGATAACGATCTCCTGAGGCATATTTATAGCTAGGCATGTATCTGTGTTCATGATCCGCAGTGACTATTTCTGCATCACCCCGCCATACTAGTGCAGCGGAGTGGTGCGAAAGTAGTCATTGCTGATTCTGATGCTTGATTGTCCTGAACCCGATCGGGGCTCTAGAGGATCATCAATGACTAAGGTCTGTTCTTCACCCCTTGGAGAGACCTTACACAGCGCAGTTGACACCGCATCCTACCCCCAGGTGATGTGGCGTTTTGCTGCAGGCCCGTAGAGGGACAAGTTGAAAAGGTTGAGCACCCCCCCCTGTGCTCGCTTTTATTCCGATTCTATCGGACACTTGTCCCTCTGCGGCAACCTTTCTCCACGGCCTAGCTATATAACTTTTTTAGAACAGTGCATATCCACGCCCATAGGCGTGTTTTTTTGTTATGCTAGAGGTATGCCTCAAACCTTTTTCTTCTACGACCTTGAAACATCTGGACTCAGTGCTCGTGACGACCGTATTATGCAGTTCGCCGGTATCCGTACTACATTAGAGCTCGAGCCGATTGGCGAGCCGTATAACATTCTCGTCAAGTTGAATGACGACACACTGCCAAGTCCCGACGCCCTGATGGTAACGGGTATTACGCCGCAAGAGACGGTGGCTGACGGGTACAGCGAAGCCGAGTTCGCCGCGATGCTGATCAACGACGTCTTTACACCCGATACGATTACGGTCGGGTTTAATAGTATTCGCTTTGACGACGAATTTATTCGCCATCTGTTTTGGCGTAACTTTTACGACCCGTATGAATGGAGTTGGCGTGATGGACGATCCCGCTGGGACATTCTTGATGTCGTTCGTATGACCCGTGCGCTTCGTCCCGAGGGGATAGAGTGGCCGTTTGTTGATGGCAAAGAGGTGAACCGCCTGGAGCTGTTGACGAAGCTGAATGGTATCGACCACTTGAAGGCGCACGATGCGCTGAGTGATGTCGAGGCTTTAATTGCAGTGACGAAATTGATCAAAGAGACGCAGCCACAGCTTTATAGCTACCTGTTGAAGATTCGTGATAAAAAAGAAGTGAAGAAATTAGTGAACCTTGATGACAAGCAACCGTTTGTCTACGTCAGCGGGCAATACGAGGCGGACTATCACAAAGGAACGGTCGTTTTTCCACTGACGAGTGGACGCAATAGCAACATTGTGGTCTACGACCTTCGGTATGATCCAACGCCGTTCCTTCAGCTTTCATTAGCCGAGCTAGAAAAGCGTATGTTTGCAACTTGGGACGAGCGCCAAAAGGAAGGGTTCGTCTCGGTGCCTGTCAAAGAAATGCAGTATAACCGAGCGCCAGCTGTCGCACCACTGGGTGTGCTGGCACAGGCTGGCGGCTGGGAGCGATTAAGTTTGACCGAAGCGCAGATTACGGCACATCGAAATATATTATTATCCGACCCAAGTTTCGCCGAGAATGTGCGCAGTGTTTTAGAGAAGCGTCCTGAGTTTAAAAAGTCCGATGCCGTCGAAGCGCAATTGTACGATGGCTTTATTGCCGGGGTTGATGTGATGCGGATTGAAAAAGTTCGTCAGGCTAACGAGCAACAGCTGGCTGATCTACATCCTGATTTTGGTGACGAACGGTTGTCGCCGCTGCTTTTGCATTACAAAGCGCGCAATTATCCAAAGAGTCTAGCCGAAGAAGAAGTAGGGCTATGGGAGACGTGGCGCGGTGAACGAATTATGGGGCAATTGCCTGCGTTTGTAAAAAGATTGCAAGAATTAAGCGCTACAGTAAGTGAGGACAAACAGTTTGTCCTGCAAGAGTTGCAGCTATGGGCGGAGAGTATTGTGCCGACCGATAACGATTGATCGATTAACGAGTGAAAAGATTGCTGCGTTGCTGATGCGTGCGAGTACAAACCCGATCAGTAGCGCAAAGACTTGTAGCATGGCCGTTGCACTCAGTGTTAGGTTGGTGCCAGGAATCTGGCCGGCGAGATAAAACATAACCACTGCATGACCGGCATTGACCGTATCTAAAATCAGCAGCGCTGAGAGTGTGATACAGGTGATGGTAATGATTCGTTTCATGGTCGTTGAGATGCCTTTTAGATTGTCTTTTTCGCTGCTATGAGCCTTTGAATTTCTTAGGACTATAACAACAGGGGTCGGGATATGCAAGCATAGGCACGAAGACGCCAAAGGTGCCGGTCTGGAAAAAGTACTCTAAAAAGTGTATAATCAAACGGTTATGTCAGAGGTTATTAGAGTTACCGGTGCGCGTGAGAACAACTTAAAAAATATTAATGTTGAAATTCCTCGCGACAAACTAGTGGTTATTACGGGATTGAGCGGTTCGGGTAAATCCAGCCTCGCTTTTGATACCATTTACGCTGAAGGCCAACGACGCTACGTCGAAAGCCTTTCGAGTTATGCCCGTCAGTTTTTGGGGCAAATGGAAAAGCCAGACGTGGATCAAATCGATGGTTTGAGTCCGGCGATTAGTATTGATCAAAAATCTACTAGTCGCAACCCGCGCAGTACTGTTGCTACGGTGACTGAAATCTATGACTACCTTCGACTTCTTTTTGCGCGCATCGGTGTTCCGCACTGTCCTATTTGCGGCAAACCTGTTTCACGCCGTACACCGGAAGATATTATTGACGAGGTAATGAAGCTCACGCCCGGTGCTCGATTGATGGTACTTGCCCCAATCGTAAAAAGTAAAAAAGGTGAGTTTGCGCACGTTCCTGAGCAATATCGACGCCTTGGATTTGCCCGTGCCCGTGTTGATGGTGTGGTCTATTCTCTGGATGAATTCCCTGAACTTGATAAGAAGTACAAACACGATATTGAAATTGTGGTTGATCGTATCGCACTTTCGGATGACGTTCGAACTCGATTAGCTCAGTCGGTCGAGCAGTCACTAGAAATAGGCGACGGTGTCGTGCAGGTGATTGACGTTGATTCCGAAACGAATTACGTCTATAGCCAGCGTTATGCGTGTATGGATCACCCGAACGAAGAAATTCCTGAACTTGAACCGCGTCTGTTTAGCTTTAACGCGCCAGAAGGTGCTTGTCCTGTTTGTATGGGACTCGGTAGCCGTCAAGAAGTTGATCCTGAACTTGTATTTAACCCAAACCTCACACTCACCGAAGGTGCAATTCGTCCTTACAACCGCGTCAATAGTGATGCGTGGTACATGAAGCGATTGCAAGCCGTAGCTGATCGTCACCGCTTTAGCTTGAAACTGCCCGTTAAAGAACTCAGCGCTGACGCTGTTGAAAAAATCTTGTACGGAACGGGTGACGAGAAATATAAAGTCTCACTCGGTGATGGCCGTGCCTATGATGCGGCGTACGAAGGAGTGATTCCTAATCTTGAACGTCGTTACAAGGAAACCGATAGTGATTTCATGCGCAAAGATATTGAGCGTTTCATGCGTGATCGCCAATGTACTGCCTGTAAGGGTGCGCGCCTCAAGCCAGTAGTGCTTGCGGTGACGATTCATGATTTCAATATTATGGACTTTACAGGACTTGGCGTTGACGCCGCTCTTGATATGTTCCAGAACAAGTTGAAACTTAGCAAACAAGAGACCTTCATTGCCGAACAAATCATGAAAGAGATTACTTCTCGACTCGGATTTATGAATAACGTTGGACTTAATTATCTTGAGCTTTCCCGTGCTGCCAATACTCTTTCTGGTGGTGAAGCGCAGCGTATTCGCTTGGCGACGCAAATTGGATCAGGGTTGCAGGGTGTCTTGTATGTTCTGGACGAGCCATCAATTGGCCTGCATCAACGAGATAACGATCGTCTGATTGCGACGCTCAAACATCTACGTGACCTTGGCAATACCGTGCTGGTTGTTGAGCACGATGAAGACACGATTCGCCAAGCTGACTACTTGCTTGATATTGGGCCTGGCGCTGGTGTTGCTGGTGGTAATGTTGTGGCTGCCGGTACTCCGGCTGAGGTTGCAAAAAATAAGGACAGCATTACCGGACGCTACCTTAGTGGTGCCGAAAAGATTGATGTGCCGAAGAAGCGCCGCCCAGTTGTGAAGGATCGTAAACTTGTCATTCGTGGTGCCCGCGAAAACAACCTGCGCAACATCGACGTCGAATTCCCGCTGGGGATTATGACGGTTGTCAGTGGAGTGAGCGGCTCGGGCAAATCAACGCTTGTGAATGATATCCTTGCCAAGGAATTGTCTGCTCGTTTGCACCGTGCTCACGTTGTACCAGGGGCTCACGATAACATCGAAGGTATTGAACAGCTTGATAAGGTGATTGTTATCGATCAGTCCGCTATTGGTCGTACGCCTCGTTCAAACCCGGCAACCTACACTGGTGTCTTTACGCCCATCCGTGAACTATTCGCGAGTACTAATGAAGCTAACATTCGAGGCTACAAAGCTGGCCGATTTAGTTTTAATGTCAAAGGTGGACGCTGCGAAAACTGTCAGGGTGACGGTGTTATAAAGATTGAAATGCACTTCTTGCCCGACGTCTACGTTACTTGCGATGTTTGTAAGGGGAAACGCTATAACCGTGAAGCCCTCGAAATTAAATACAAAGACGCCACGATTAGTGATGTTCTTGAGATGACCGTTGAGGATGGTGCGAAGTTCTTCGAGAACTTGCCGACGATTGCTCGTAAGCTCAATACACTCGTGCAAGTCGGACTCGGGTATATCAAGCTTGGTCAGCCAGCTACGACATTTTCTGGTGGTGAAGCGCAGCGTATTAAATTAGCCTCTGAGTTATCGCGTCGCTCAACTGGCAAGACACTTTATATTCTCGATGAGCCAACCACTGGACTGCACAGTGCCGACGTCAAACGCTTGACTGCAATCTTGCAGCAGCTGGTTGAAGGTGGCAACAGTATGGTGATTATTGAACACAACCTTGATGTCATCAAAACCGCCGACCACGTTATCGACATGGGTCCTGAAGGTGGTATGGGTGGAGGAACTGTCGTGGCCTCTGGAACGCCGGAGCAGATCACAAAGGTGCCTGCATCATTTACTGGCAAATACCTCAAAGCACTTTTGTAGTTTTGTTATCAAGAATTTAATCCTGCGATAGGATAATAAGATTGTAGTCGGCAAGTTCAATATTGATGCGCTGTGACCCGTCGGTGGTAACAGTTGTGACATGCGTTTCGTTGAAGTCTGGGCTATAGCCCTTCCAGCTACTGTTGAAGCGTACGCGCCATGTTCCTTCGATGGGAAGAATCAGCTCGTAGTGTTTGAATCGTTGATCGTTAAAATTGGCAATAACAATGACGTCATCTCGAATGCCACCATCAAGCCAGCGGCGGTATCCTATGATCTTGTTCTCGTTGTCCTGATGAAATATTTCGATATGCGGTCCGGTCAGACCGGTGGTATTTTTGTAGGTATCGATGCGAAGATTAATGAGGTGTTGATGGGCGAGTACAATGCCAGCGAATTGAGCTGTTTTGTCCCAGTTCAGCATCTGCCAATCATTAAAGCTGCCTTCTTGCATGAACTCTGCGCCTTGTAGCAGCATAGGGATGCCAGGAGCGGTCAGCATGATAGCATCGGCAAGAAGACTAAACTGCCGCGCGAAGACGCTTCCTGCGTTGCCCGGGGTTGCTGCTTCGTTAATACGTACCGAGCCATTGGCAGCGGTATCGTGTGAGTCGCTAAAGATGACTTTTTGAAAGGCTGCAGATGTCGGGCGTGATTCGTTTGTGTATGTATGGAGTAGCTCTTTGACGAGGCTATCGCCGTACTGACTATCTTCGAGGTTTAGCATAGATCGAAGGGTGTGTGGGAATCCGAGACCCCACTGTGCGTCAAAACCAGCCCCACCCTGACTTACTGGCTGAGTGATGCGATCATTGACCGAGCTGTCTTCCGCAATCATCAAGACGGACGGATTGATCTTGTGGGCTAGTTGGGACATCTCTTGCAGTAGTGACCAAGCATCGGCTATCTCGCTTGTGGTGTCGCCCTCAGGTCCTTTGGTATTACGCATGTAGACGGTCGAATCAACACGTAGTCCATCGATGTGATATTCGGTCAGCCACATGGTGACATTATCAAGAAGGAATTGTCGTACTTCTGGACGCCCATAATCAGGCCGACCACCCCATGGTGTGTCGCCACGCTCGTCGTTATAAAAATAGATACCTCCGCGGTCATGCTCGCTCCAGCCGTCAAATTGCCACAGGTCAGTATTGGGAAAGAAATGATTATAGACAACATCAAGGACGACACCGATACCGCGTTTGTGGCAAGCTTTGACAAAATCGAGTAACCCGTGACGACCCCCGTACGAGTTCTCGACGGAGTAGATATAGTTCGGTGCATATCCCCAGCCGTTACTCATAGCCATACTCGTGACGGGCATGAGTTCGATCATGTTCACGCCGAGGTTTTGTAGGTAGTCCAGTTTTTCGATTGCGGTGTGAAATGTCCCCGGCGTTGCCGCATCGGGACGGTTGAAGGTGCCGACGTGTAGCTCGTACATGATGATTTTTTCAGTGGGAATGATAGGTGCGGTAATACCTTCCCAATTGTAGTCGGGGTTAATAATCACCGATGATCCATGGTCGGATACGGTGAGTTGGCGCGCTCGTGGGTCATTACGCTCGACGATCTGCCCGTCACTGGTAACGATACGATATTTATACGATTGCCCTGGCTTCGCGTCCTTGACAGTACCGGACCAGTAGCCAGCAACCTCTCCTATAAGGATCGTTTCGACCCAGGCAAACTCTTTGCTAACAAGTACGCTAACTGACGTAGCAAACGGTGCCCAGACACGAAAAATAACGCCGTCGTGGGTAAGGTGTGAACCAAGGAAGTGATTCGCGAGGTGGCGCATAGGTGTCTTTAGTATGGATGCATAAGCGGGATTTAACAAGGCTTACTGCCGCTGATCTTGAGTTTATGCGCTGTAACTATTTAGCGCGGTGAAAGATAGAGTTGAGCTGCTTTTTTGTGCCGTTCCATAGTGCGTCACGATTCTTCTTGTTTTTGAAGATATGGATTGCTGGAGGGAGTACAGAGATAAGAATGATAATTGCAATGATAGGGAGGAGTACGTGATCAATTTCCCAGCCCATTGATTCGAACCATGCACCAAGGAAGAAGCCAAGGTATGTCACGCCGGCTGCCCATAGCAAACCACCAATGACGTTAAAGGCAAGGAATCGTCGGTAAGGCATGTGACTTGCGCCGGCGACGACAGGGGCGAAGGTGCGGACGATAGGAATGAAACGGGCGATTATGATTGTCTTGCCACCATGTTTTTCGTAGAATTCTTGTGCCTTGACGATATATTCTTGTTTGAAAAGTCGGGCATCTTTTCGCTTGAAGATGCGTGGACCAGCTCGGCGACCAAAACTGTAGCCTACGCTGTCACCAAGAACAGCGGCGATAAAGATAATAAGGACGGCTAAGTGAATATCAACGGCGAGGATGCCAGCGTGAATCAGGAAGCCAGTTGTGAAAAGAAGACTATCTCCGGGAAGGAAAAAGCCGATAAGAAGACCGGACTCAGCAAAGATAACCGCGGCAACGCCGAAGATGCTTGCCCATACAATAAAGTCTATTAGATCAACACCAGGTATCATTCCACTCATTTTAACACGAAAAATGCTATAATAATGAGGTTACAAATTATTTCCGTAAAGGTATCCACATAAGGAGAGAGACATGGGAGATAAAATTACCCTAAACCTAGACCTTCGCGTATTGCAAGGTAAAAAAGTACGACAACTACGACGCGACGGAATTGTTCCGGCAATCGTGTATGGAGCTGGTCTTGAGCCAATTAACGTTCAAGCACCACAGAATGTGATCGATAAAGTCATTCGTGACGCAGGCAAGCACACACCAGTGCACCTGACTATCGGTACAAAAAAAGAAATCGGTATGATCAAGGATGTTGACAGTGATCCTGTTAAAGGCCTCACTCGCCACGTCTCATTCCACGCTGTAAAGCAGAATGAATTGATTATCGCACAGGTGCCAATTCGTCTTATCGGCGAAGGCGAAAGCGAAGCTGAAAAAGCTGGACTTATCGTCTTGCAGGCAATCGACAGTATTGAAGTACGTGCGTTCCCAATGAACCTTCCTGAAGCACTTGAAGTATCAATTGCGAACTTGAAGGAAGCTGGCGAACAACTCACGGTTGGTGACATCACCCTCCCTGAAAACGTTTCATTCGTCGAACGCGTTACTGGTCACGAAGAAGAGGACGACGAAGCTCCACAGCTGACCGACCTTGTGATCGCTAGTGTGTACGAACCGGCAGCACTTGAAGCAGCTAATGACGCTGCCGCAGGTGATGCAACACTCGACACAGAGGTTGCAGCTGAAAATGGTGAAGAAGCTGAACCAGCAGCACCAGCCGAAGAAGCAAGCAAGTAATACTGTTTGTCTGAATAAAATAACTCCGCTATCAACGCGGAGTTATTTTTATTGTGCGGCGTAGGATTATTCTTCGATGAAGCCACCAGATTGGTGTGTCCAAAGCTTGGCGTACATGCCTTTTTGTGCGGTGAGCTTTTCGTGAGAACCATCTTCGATGATTGCGCCGTCTTCTAGGACGATGATGCGGTCAAGTGCTGCAATTGTCGAGAGGCGGTGAGCGATAACGATGCTGGTTCTTCCCTTCATTAATTTTTGTAGGGCGTCTTGAATGAGTCGCTCACTTTCGCTATCGAGCGCAGAGGTGGCCTCGTCGAGTACAAGAATAGGAGCATCTTTGAGGACCGCTCGGGCGATAGCGATACGTTGACGTTGTCCGCCAGATAGTTTGACGCCTCGTTCGCCAACGAGCGTCTCGAATCCGTCGGGCAATTTATTGATGAATTCGAGTGCGTTGGCTTTGTCGGCGGCGGCAGTGATTTCAGCCTCGGTTGCATCGGGTTTGCCGTAGGCTATGTTTTCGCGAATTGAGCGGTGAAACAGGAGTGGCTGCTGCGGGACATACGCAATAGCGGCGCGCACATCGGCCTGCGCCATGTGTCGGATGTCGTTACCGTCAATAGTGATGCTGCCTTGATCAATATCGAGGAATCGCAGCAGAAGATTGGTGATCGTTGTCTTGCCCGACCCAGAGCGCCCCACGAGCCCCACTCGCTGTCCGGCTGGGATAGCAAGCTGGAGGTCCTGAAATAAAATATCTTTTTCGCTGTAGGAGAAAACGAGGTCTTTGAGTTCAATGGCACCTTTTGTAATTGCTCCCTTGATTGGTGTCGTTGGGTCTTTGATGACGATGTCTTCGGAAAGGATACGTGCCATCGGGAGCGCGTCACCGTAGCCCCTATTAAAGCTGCGGGCCATACCGTTAACACTCCATAGCTGCCCAAAAAGGTTCATGCTATAGGTCAACATCAAGACCATCGTTCCAATCGTGATACCCGCTACTGCTTGGCCAACGAGGATCGAGACAAACATAATGAGCAGTAATGACGAGAGTGAGGCGGCGAAACCTAGATCGCGCTTGGTGGTGGCGCTAAGTAGTCCATGTGATGCCTTGGCGGATTGCTTGTTCAGTTGTGCGAATCGATGCGCTTCGACCTTTTCTGCGCTAAAACTTTTGACCGCCAAGATATTACTGATCATGTCAGCAATTTGCCCGCTGAGCTTTGTGTCAGCGTTCGAGCTGATTTCGTTAAGGTGGGCAATTTTTGTGTAACTTCGAATGCTAATGACGATGAAAGCGATCGCCACGACAGCAAGTCCGACGGCAAACCAGGGTATGCGTGAACCAAGGATGGCGAGTGTAAAGATAAGTACTGAAATGAATGGAATGACGTTCCATACTAATGTATCGGCAAAGCGGACATACGTACTAACGAATTTATTGGTCTGTGACACCAGCGAGCCGCCGAATTTATCAGAGTGGAATTGTGAGCTTTGGTGGGTTAAAAAGGCAAAAGCGCGGTTGTAGAGCCCAAAGGTGACTTTGATTTCAAGTTTCCAGTGCACCCAAAGGATGAGGCGCCAAATAACCAGCTCGCCGGCAAGCGCCGAGACGAGGAACCCGATAATGTGAAAGCCGAAGACGTTCCAGAGCTGATCGAGGGGCACAACGCCGCCAGTTGAAAGTCGGTCGATCACTGATGAGACGATATAGGTAACGGCAAATGCGTTAAAGAACACGCCGGTTGGCACTAGTAACAGGATCGCAATGATGCTGCGTGGGTATTTTTTTAGCTCATCCCAATAGAAACTTAAAATAAGTCGGATGCCGTCGGTTTTTTTCATACTACTCCTGAATGGTTTATGTTCGATATTTGAGGTTGTGATCATTGATCACGGTC